>JGI24159J19872_10004090_pt1 | contig 18493 bp, 10 predicted proteins | sample Ectturendosymbi4_FD_19872 | JGI IMG/M metagenome (IMG submission 19872) | reverse complement strand
TTTGAAAAAGATGAAGCTTTAAGATTTTTAGACCAGTATATGGCAGTTCCACCATGACCTCGACCATGAACTAGGCCATCATTAAAATCATAGTCTGCCCTCCCAAATGCAATGATAGCCTACTCTAATGATAGCCTACTCAACGCAACATTGGAATATACAGTTGTATTCTTATATCTCTGTTGAATCACAAACAAATTTTGAAACGAATATTTTATTTGAAATAAGTAAATGTCATCACGGGGGGGGCTTTGATGGGAGGGACCGACGCAATTGCCCCCGTTTCCCCCCCTTAATCCGGCCCTGGGCCAGGATTCTAAATTTTGAAGTGATTTACACCCAGATCCCATTCAACAAAATTTGCCATAGCCCGGATCCAGTCCAATCCAAGTGCAGTCCAATGGTCATCTCTGACATATATCTGTGTTTTACATCGCAACGCAGAAAATGAGACACGCTCCACCTCCGCCACATTGGCGACAACTGCTGGATATTTATGCTTGGTTTGGTTTGGTGGCTAAGATCACAAACGTGAGCGTGGCGCAAGTTTTGGTTATCCTGCTCTTGCATCATGCGGACAGCTGAATAGGCCTGCTGCGGTAATTCAATCATTATTTGAAATAGCGATGAAATTAGGATATAGTGGTAATCGCAAAAATGCAGTCCTTTCCATGAAATTTTCGCTAAAGTTGCATCATCTCATTCTCTTGTTGAGAAAGTTTGTCTGTGGCAATTAGGCTACTACTATTTAAAAGTGGCTAGAGCCTGAGGTAGCCGCTGTCACTGTGTAGCAGTACTACTAGTCGACTTCATAGCCACTGCTTAAAAACGTTCATACTTAAGCCTACCTACTGTACATAATGCATATGTAGCCTAGGCAATAGGCTAGCCTACTTTTAAAGTAGGAAACTTTTTATATTGGCAGTGGCTATAGAACCGCCTGCGGATCTTTAAATTTGAAGCCTTATTCGACCGCCTTTTCTTTGTAACATGACAGTAACGCATGATGAGAGTCAGTGCAGTAGGGCTTGATAGAAACAAAGTAAATGTAAAAGATAAACCCTAACCTTAACCCTAATCCGAACCAAATGCTAACCTTAACCTAAGCTAACCTAACCTAACACTAACCCTAAGCTAAGCTAACCAACCCTTTACCCTAAGCTAACTTAACCCTAACCTAATGCTAACCTAACACAAACCCTAACGTAACCCAAAGCTAACCTAACGTTATAGTATCCCAAACCTAACACTAACTCGTAAACGTAAAATGTAAGCCTGAAAAAAAGTAAAGAAAAAAAGAAAAAGAAAGTTGAAAGAAAAAAACAAAACCAAAGTGGGCAAGGTGAGATTCGAACCGAAAAGCTAAAGCATAGAGGGCGTAGCGCATAACCATTACACTACACGATCCACGGTTTGAAGGACAAAGAAAGTGACCCCTTTATTTAAATTGCGTTAGGACAGACGGATGAATAGTCACTTCCTTATATTAGGCTAGACTTAAGCTAAGTTAATGATAATTAAGGTAATGTTTTTGAGTTTACCTTTGCTGTAGCGGAATTTTTAAGTCATCTTTATTAATTGAAAAGATCATTTACATACGTTCCATTCTTTTCAGGGCAGGTTGAGTAGTTGATCCACAAGGTCTTTCACCACCCTTTTTGTATAGTTTACACGAATTTGCAGAATTCATTTCTAAGTATTCAATTGTTTTTCTCATATTAGTTTTAAGTAACATGCGATCAATCAATTTTTTCCTTCTGTTTTTTATTTTTTGTTCTTTTTAGGCAGGATTTATTTTGCTTTCAGAAATGGTCACATACACTTAGATTCGAACAGCATTTGTTTTGTTCCCAGGACATCTGAAATAACCATACGGTTTTCTAGTCAGATGCCCTGATGAATAAGGAAGAAAAAAAATAGAGGAATAGAAAACAAGTCCTAACTGAATAGCACATTTTAATAATGACAATCCAGGCTAGATAGTGTAGCATGTCATGTATTGCCAGAGCATATCTGGAAAACAACAATTGCTCTTTCATAAATTGTATAGGCCTCAAAATATGGTCTAATATTTTCATTTGTTTTGTTTGGGAAATAAACACACATGATAAACAACAAATAAACAAGATAAAATAAACAAGCAAACTCATGAATAGAAATACAATCTATATTATATGTGCATCTTCCTGGGGCACCCAATATAACCAGGTAGTCCTCTAGTTTGGTCCCGCCACTAGTCTAATGTTAAGATAGTGCTATTTTAATGGGGTTTAAGGTTTGTACCATCAGAAATTTGTATTATGACAATGGGGAATACTTAGGGTAGCATATAATTGACACGAGTTAATATTGGTTTAAGAAGTGTAACTTGCATTTCTTTTTGAAAATGTAGAAAGGTTGCACTTTTAAATTTTGACTTAAAGATTCCCAAATCTTAATTCCTAAATAAGCAAGAGATTCTTGTGCAGTTGCCAATCTTTTTCTGGGAACTATATATTCTTGAGATGCTTTCTGTCTAGTATTATATGAATGTATATTGTCCAACTTTGTAAATGAATAGTTAAAAACAGATAAGCAGACATGCTTAAATTTAGATCAGAGACAAGGACGATACACTTAGATCAGATGAACACATTGTCCTTGTCAGATGATGTAAAATCCTGAACCGTAAACCATAAACCTAAACCCTAAAAATGTAAACCCTAAACAAAACCCCCAACTGTAAAAGTAAAATAAACTTTTGAAGAAGGCAGTGGCTGCAAAACTTTTTTTTCTTGATATTTCAAAAACGCCAAGTCAGGGTTGCAAGACACATTTTGAGAAATATGAAGAAAGTAAGTTTTTGTAAAACATTAAAATTATACAGACCATGATAGAGTACCGCCATTGTGTGTATGGTCCACCAGGCACATATCACCCCCAAATGAGGTTGAACAGACAGAGGTAAAGACAGATTACAAGAAGGTTAAACAGTAAACAGCAATCCAGTAGTGTTGGATACATGAAAAACAAACAAAGTGAGGTTAGTCAGGATAGCTGAAAAGGGGAGCAAAACAATACTGCACAGAGGTTTTACAGAAAGCATAAAAAAACATACTGAAGACAATTATAAAGCTCACAGAAAACAAAGACATTTGGAAAGGGATGGCTATTCATTGAAGAGAGGCAAGTAATGGGCAGGAACACTGGTTAATGCACTGAATGAAGATGGCTGAAATCAGATCAAACTTGCACACAGTTGTGGGTCTTTAAATTTGCAACCTAGGCTTATTCGACCACCTCTTGTAACGTGATAGTAATGCATGAGGAGAATGCAGTAGGCTTGGTCGAAACATAGTGAACACAAAAGTATAAACCTAACCCTAATCTAACGTTAGCTTAATGCTAAGTTAACACTAACCTAGCCCTAAGCTAACCAAACCTAACGCTAACCTGAATGCTAACCTTTAAACCAGTGGTTCCCAACCTTTTTTGATGCATTCCTCCCTTCGCTCATTTTGTAACTTTTCATTCCTCCCCTGTTCGGGTTTGTAGGCTAGAATTAACTACAGTTGGAACAATGGTCTTTACTGACAACAACTTGTTTAAAGTGGGACAAAAACGATATGTTGTCCAATAACTGCACTAAATTATGTCAACAAAACATGTGACTAAATAATAGTCCACTAAATAATTTACAAATATAAAGTTATAGAGCTAATTGAAAAAGCCAATGTTAACTTAAAAAAGATGTACAACACTTACACAATGAATAGGTAACTTTTGAAAAGTAGAAATTCCTCCCCTGAACTCATGAAATTCCTCCCTGGGGAGGAATTCTTCCCCGGTTAGGAATCACTGCTCTAAACCTAACCCTAAAGCAAAACTTTGGAAAGTTTCGAAACTTTCAAGTTTAAAACTGGTCCCACAAATTGAAATGTGCAAGGTAAGCAGTCACTTACAAAAATGCAAGCTGCCAAGGTAAGAGGTGAACCCTCAACCATTGGCATGGCAGAGTTGATACATAACCGTTACGCTACCAGATTGATGCCGCTTGAGTGATAAAGTGACAGCAAACATGTCATGCGGGGTGGTACAGTAGAATAGGTTTTGAAATATGAAGATCCATGGGTGGTTCCGTAGCCACTTCTTTTTAAAAAAAGTACATGAAAAGTGTTCCCATCAAAGGTGTCACGTATGGTGAGAGCCAAACTGATGAGCACTCGCACAGCAGCCATAGCCACATCCTTTTGACTACCTTCGCCATATGGTGCTAGTGTCATGAACTCAGCATTATATCTGGAGAAAAGTGGATGTGGTTAGATGTGGTTCCGAATGGGTTCCAATGGCAAAATATATCCAGCATAGCTATTGCCACTTTTAGCAAAATAAACACTACCTTCTATTTATTGCATTTCTGTTACTGTGTTTTGTGATTTGAGTGCATGAACAAACCTGCTATGTACATACCTCATGTGTTTCTTTCATAGGCTGTCTAGAGTTGTTCTCTGCTTAAAAATGGGAAAACTGTTTCTTCCTAAATATAAGACAAATTATTACTGCCTTAAAGTTACTGTTGCTGCTGGTCTCAGTAACACTGATGTAGAGATCTGTGTTGATCCAAATGATCAAAGTGTTAATAAACTTCCCAGGTGAGAAACATGGGTTACCGTATTTTTCAATGTGTCAGAAAGTTACTTGTGACAATCCATTACATTAGCTATCATGTCACCTGATTTCAAACAAAGAATTTTGTATAAATTCCTTTGAAAGTTTGCTGTGTTGGATAACATAGGAACTTGTGCTTAACCCTTTGAGCAAATTTCAGAATCCTGTTGATATCCTTTGCTAAGGAAGCATTTTGTATAGCTGTGTTGATATAGTTGATTGTACCATGCACTTTAGTGAATGGTAACTACTGCTTGATGTATAAAAGAATATTGCAATGCATATTTTATAAAATGTCCTGCTCATAATAAGTTAGAATGCAGTGCTTCATTTCTTTGCTAATTCATTGAAATATATGTTGAAATGGTACGTTAATATCTAAAAATGATATTTCAAATCTCAATCAATGAAAATTATCATAAGATGAGGTTTGTCAATGTTAAATATAATCATTCAGTACATTTATTTGGCAGTCTCAGGTCACAAGACTTGTATTTTAATTTACATCTAAATTACAAGTCTAGCTGAAACCACTGTAACTTTTGTTTTTAGAAACTTGTAGCTTGTTAGGTAAGGTTCAAACCCAATATGTTTATATAAAGAATTTTAGTGCCATTTGTGCCACTCTGTGAAATAACAAACTGGTTTAATGAAATATTACAAACATGGACTTCTTTTGATTCGTCTACTTTTCACATGTGGCAAATATAGTTTTCAAATTTTTTGCCAAGTCAAACCATATGTTCAAGCTTGTTCTTAAAAGGCAGAATTGATCAAGTCTTGTTTTTAGATTTGAGGAGGATGGGAAAGTTTATCACAAAAGCAATGCTATTGCAAGACTTGTAGGTGGAAGTCACTTATGGGGAAGAAATGAAATGGAACAGGCAGAAATTATTCAGTGGATTGAATTTGCAGATAGTGATCTTAACCCCAATGTCTCAGTTTGGACATTTCCTTTTCTGGGCTTGCGAAGTTACAACAAGCAGGTTTGGAAAAAGCATGCGGCCAAATTTAGAGTTGTCAGTTTGGTTAAAAATTATTCTAAAAACACAGTGTTGTTGTCTTGTTAATGTGTTGCCACAATAGACCATTGGGAAATTTGCTCAATCTGTGGTATTTTAAATGTTGCGTGCCGGGCGTTTGCAGGAAATTGGTTTTGCCAGCGCTTATGTGGAAAAATGTCTCAAACTTCTGGATGACCATTTGTTCAAACACACGTACCTTGTGGGGGAACAAATAACACAAGCTGACATTGCTTGTGCAGCTGCACTATTGCTTGCATATCAAATGGTAAAAATATGTAAGAGTTAATGTGTTTTCGTTTTGTCTGTTTTGTTGCTGGAAATCAAGTAACTGTGCCTCTTGGTGATAGGCATTTGCCATCGCTAATACATAGTACACATGTCTCTGTTTGTAATACCTGCCTTCTTGTGAAATAATTGCATGTTTATATAAAATATGATGGTGTAGATAAAATTAGAAGGGACTATATCTTTTGTGGCTGAATAACAGGAAAAACATAGTTCAGTAGGTTTTGTTCACCTTGGTTTTTATCTTAAATGCTAGTTAAACAGCTTAAAACATTTGTGGTAATAGAATATGGCAAATTAAACATTATTTTGTAGAGTTAATATGCAAGCATAATGATTTTGATTATACTTAACTTTCAAATACAATTAAGCTGAGATTGATGAAACATGCTACCTGTTAGTTTTGGTTTCAAAAAAATTCGCTTACGTGTTAGAAGTTGGCGCTGACTGTTTTGTGTTTACTTGTGTGGATTCAGGTACTGGATTCGCCCAAACGTACGAAGTATGTCAATGCTACAAGGTGGTTTCGAACCATAGTCAATCAACCCCAATTCAAAACTCAATTAGATCTAGCATGCACTGGTGACGATGGGCGGAAGGAGGTGCCTCTGTGTGTAGAGCAACCCCAGTTTGATAAAAAATTGTTTGACGAAATGCAAAAGAAGCTCAACAATAAAAAGTAAGCGCAGCAGCTAGAGAAAAGTGCTGTATAATTTGTGAAAGGCCTTCAAAAAACAGTTGTGAAGTACTGTATTTTATGCAATAGTTCAGCAGATGCAGATGCTGTCCTAGCTTCGACGCTAAGCTGCAGTCTCGACAGCAGCATATGCCAGTGTAGTTGCAAGGATATGTAATTTTCCTTGCTTTGTCTGAGCGACTAGGATTGCAATTGCAGCACCAACTTACACCTTTGTAACTTTGCACCGCACTTTCATATGGAGAAAGGGGTTGGTAGGGCAAAGCGAGAGTCTTGCGTAGTTTATGATCCTGATAAAGAAAATATCGCATTGCAGCTTTGTTAAAAATTTTGGGTTGACCAACCTTTACATTCCCGAAGATTTTCTAGTGTGATTGTCTGCTGTGTCAGCTGCTATTAAGATTTCATTTCTTTCCAGAAATTGCCAAGGCAGTCAAAGTGTTGACGGAAAACCGAAATCAGCGTCACAGCTAAAGAAGGAGGCAAAAAAGAGGGAAAAACTAGAAAAGTTCAATAAAAAAATGCAAGAAAAAAAGAATGGGCCTGAGGTTGAGATACTGTTAAAACTATTGTGCTAAAGTACATACTCTACATCTTCACATGTTTATCACCTTCGTTTTAATGGTAGATCGCAGCGGTTAAACGGGCGGTCGCACTCCTGTAACTGTATAATTTGTGAAAAATCAGACGATAGTTGTTAAACGTCGGGCAAGATTTTTTTGAGATTTTTGCTCAAAAACGTTTTGAAATCACATATTTGTAATTTTTTTGTGAATATTTGTGAGAAAAAGTAAGCTATTATAAATAATTTCGGTTTTGACAATTGTGTGTTAAACTTATCGAATGTTTTCTAGGTGGTAGAACATTTTTTGTAAAAGTGAAACCAGTTTTTTCCTTTAAAGCTATTTTTTACTTTGTCACGGTAACGAGTGTGATTATCTTTAAACACTTTGTAATTTCCCTTCTAACAAAAACTTTTAGCTTCTGTGTTGGAACGTTCTACTAACTCTGCTGTAAATCTTGTTTAACAAATGCCATTTTTATTGATTACAGCAATTCTTGTTATTATGACCGAGGTTATAATGTTGGCTGTTTCCTTTTTTTCGTGCAACGTGGATTTTCCAAATGTTATGAGGCGGTGAATTGAAATGTGTCGATTAAATTGTTAATGTGCCGATACAGACACGACAGGGTTTAGTGGCAACTGCATGTGAATTTTCTCTTGTCTAACGTTAAGTGTATTGTTGACGCAAAAAATGTTGAAAAAGTTGCTCTGCACAACGTGAGCAAAGCTTCAAGCGTTTGATGTTTGTAGTATAGTAGTTAACACTTAGTCATAGTGGAGTTTGCATTGGGAGATGCTCGATTTGTGCAAAGCGTTTTACTTCCTGACCGACAGTCGTCTATGAGCACTTGCGTTGTTTTTTTGAGCCGATGATTTCGAGTGATAAATGCATTGTAAATACAATTTTTGTTATTTTCAGACGAAAAAATCCAAGAACAATGAAAAAACTGAGAAAAAGGTGGTGGCTCTTACGTATGATAAAGACACTCCACCAGGAGAAAAAAAGGACATTTCAGGTTAGAGCAGCTCTGAAAACGTGTTACCTGAGATACCTGGGCAACAGAAGTGAAAGTAGGAATTGGCGATAAAGCTTAAAGAGCCTGTAAATGTTTTTGTGTTAACTGAAGAAGTCTGCAACTATTTACTTTATTTTCCTAAGAACGTCGAGCAAAACTCGCCCTGATCGAAAGATACTTGTTCTTGATGTTTTATGAAAAGGTGGTTGGTGTCATTCTATGTCTCAACCACCGGCATTGGTGTATTCGCAACCATCGTATTTTAAAATTTCTGATAAGATAAATCAAGGGCTTAGGTTTGTAGATGCGGTCATGAACACGCATCACTTTCGGCAAATTCATACTACATTTGCCGATTTGTTGTTTTTTATTTTTCGTTTTTACTCAGCTTGAAGATACGGTGAGATGCTACTCCCGTTGGATGCTGCATGCGAGCTCAACAGTGCAGTGTGCAAAGCGTTCGGTTTTCCTTCGCGCGCTCATTTCATTTATGTTCGTTTTCCAGGAGATATGCCGAGCAGCTACAGTCCGAAGTACGTGGAAGCAGCCTGGTACTCGTGGTGGGAACAGCAGGGGCTGTTCAAGCCCGAGTATGGGGTAGGTCTGATGGTGTTGGTTTGGTATGAGTGTTTGCAAGCGGCAAAACAGTTTGCTGCCATTTTTATGAGTTTATCGGTGTTTGGTTTCCATTGTTCGTCAAACTTCGACGTTTGTGTTTTAAAAAGTTGATTAGTTTGTCACCAAGCGGCTCGGTCAAATAAGAACGTAATCCTTTTTTTAGAAAAAAGCTCAATTTGTGATTTAGAATCCATAAACAAAGGCTTCCTTAGAAGCTGCGTCCCGAACAAGCAAGTGATTTCGTGGTTTCCAGCGTGAGGCACAAAAATTTTTGTCTTGTAGCGGTCGTCCCCCTACGAAGACAATCCCAAGGGCATGTTCATGATATGTTTGCCTCCTCCCAACGTTACTGGCAGTCTGCATCTGGGTCACGCACTTACGAACACAGTACAAGACGTGCTCACAAGGTTTGGTGCTGATCGTGATGGTGCTTTATAGCGCTTTTGCATCGTATTTATCTGAACTGTTAAAAACATTTACTGCTTAACTTCTTTGCCGTTGCAAACATTTTTTCCGTTTCTTAGCTAATAACAGAAGCCGTTTTAGATGCAACGCGATTTAGCTGGGTTTAAACAGGTGGAACTGTTGGTTTTGAAGCGTATGTAACAAGTTGCAAAGCCAATGCTAACTAAAGTAGATTTTAAAGAAAATTGCCGCTGTTAGTTTAGTCCAGTGGTTCCCAAATGGAATGCTGAGTGCCACTTGGAATACTCGGAGGTGCCGTGAGGAAAGATGTTTTCAAGATATCATTAAAAGTACATTTTCAAAATGTCATAAAATCTTAAAGGAAATTGCTGTGGGTTCGCCACTGGGTGCCGCAAATCTATTTTTTCTGTAGGGCGCCGCAAGCCTAAAAAAGTTGGGAAACACTGCTTTGGTCGCTCTGTTGGGTTAGGACTAAGATTCGCAACTTGTAGTTCGTCCCGACTTTAAAATGTGTGCCAAGCAACTTCGACAAGCTTTAATTGTCTCCGTTCATGCGACGCTTCATGTCCGCGCCGCAGCTTAGAAGGAATTTATTATCTTGTTGTAAACTGACGTAAGTTTTATTTTAACATTCACGGGTTCCATTTGAAAAAGTTATTACGCAGTGGTGGTCGTTTTATCGCGTATGTGTGGGACATGTTTGGTCCGTCGCTGAATCGAGCCTGAGTGACCTGGTTTGCGAAAGGGTTTCGGTCTTTTGTTGAAACTGGTTTCTGCAACAGGTGGCATCGTATGACGGGAAAAACCGTGCTCTGGGCTCCAGGAACGGACCATGCTGGGATCGCCACTCAGGTATTGAAAACTGGCTACTTTTAATTTTAAAAGAAGAGATCTGTCCCCAAAATTTGTCCACTTCCAAATAAAGTATTCTGTCAACTTGACCAATGTCTGTTGCGGTGTCTCACGACGTTGAAAACAAGAAAATGAAGATTTTGTGTTGTTCTGGGGTTTAGATGCATCACGCTTCACTGAACATAAGTTTTATGCCTCACTGAACATAACTTTAATATTTTCTGTCGAGGTCGTGGTGGAAAAGAAACTGCGACGCGAGAAGAACCTTTCACGTCATGATCTCGGGAGAGAAGCGTTCGTGGAGGAAGTGTGGAAATGGAAAAGAGAGTATGTTTCTTCTAACGATTTTCTTTGTTTGTGTGGACAATTTCTATGAAAAAGTATGTCTGACTGTTTTGTCGATTTATAATCTGGAAAATAAATTGTTTTAGCATGAGTATCTACGTCTTTTCGGTGCTCATTTCTTTTTAGAAAGACTGAGGCATTGATTTCTAATTAGCTAACCTTCCTGGAACGTATTTGTGTCAGCCAGAAATGCCACTTATCTGCGACATCTGCGCAGTGTATTGTGTAGAATAGGTTTGTAAAGAACAGCTTTGACTTCGGTTGATGGTTACACTGTTTGTGAATTTAGGTTACTTTTTTCCCAAAAAATTTATCTAAAAAATTGTGTTTCGTTTTGCCTCCTAAACTTATTTTTCCTGTGTCCGTCGTTTGTTTGCTGATTTTCTGCAAAAAGTGCTTTAACTGAGACATGTTTTCTTGCGGGCGGTGGAGAACGTTTTGCTCTCGTCTGGAAGTTGTCAGTGTGCGTAAGTGGCAAAGCCAGTCCGGCGTTTCATGCTGTAAGGAGAACATGAACCAGGTGTGTACAAGACCTACGCAACCCTTCTTAGGCTTAGCTTCCAGCGCCCATATTTGATTGCTCGGGCGTTTCGCATAAACCCAACCTTCATGTTAAACTACAAAGCGCCGATGCGTCTTGACCCAGGAAGGGCAACCGCATCTACGACCAGATCCGAAGAATGGCTTCGTCGCTTGACTGGGACCGAGAGTTCTTCACCATGAACGACAAATTGTGCTTCGCTGTCAAGGAATCGTTCATCAGACTGCACGAAAGAGGCGTCATCTTTCGCAGCAATCGGCTGGTCAATTGGTCGTGCGCTTTGCGATCCGCCATCTCAGACATCGAGGTGAGTCAATCGCCTGACTGTGCAGATGTAGATTCATTCCTGCGAGTGGCAGTTACCTTGCATGCGATATTGCACGGTCGCTTGAAAATTTTCTTCATTTCTACTCGTATCCTGCTATGGTGTTTTTTTTCAGTAAACAAGTAATTTGCCAAAGCATCCAAAGTGTCGCCAAGCTTGGTAAACCTTTTTATTGGATGAAAACTTCTAATTTTACTAACCAGTCTGAAAGATACCCGTCTATTTTTCAGTTATTGTTGTTTGATCAACTATTGAGTTCATAACAATTGTAGCATTTTTCAGATCTGTTTACACTGCAGTTGTTTGTTAAGTTGTATCTGTCTTGCTTCCCGTGTGGTGGAAACCCTGCACTTCGAACCAATAGAACTTTAAAGAACGTTTGCAACTAACTTGGCAGTGATATAAGTTCTCTGCTTCAAGGCCTTTTTTGATATATTTTTTAATCGCTTCGATGCAGAGTCGCGAGTTTTCCTTGCGCAGGTCAACAAGCAGGAACTGACAGGCCGGACAATGCTCACTGTTCCCGGCTACGACCAGAAGGTCGAGTTTGGTGTTCTCGTATCGTTCGCATACCCGGTGGTTGATGGGAATCCCGGGGAGGAACTGGTGGTGGCAACGACCCGTATTGAGACCATGCTGGGGGATACCGCCGTGGCCGTTCACCCGGAAGACGAGCGCTACAAGGTGGGTTGCGCACGTTGCGGTGTTTTTGCTCTCCTGAATATAATCTGTGTTGCTCAGAATATGCCAAGCTCATGCTGTGAATATTAAAAATGAAGTCTATGATTGGCAATCTATTTTCAGTGACTTTGTAAAAACTCTCTTGAGAATAGAAACAAAAAACTGCCTTTCGAGAGGGTTCGCGTTTTCTGCAAAAGCAATCTTGTTCAAAAGGCTTTGTCGAAGTTGCGGAATCATTTCTGTGCTGATGTTTAGACGTTCCGATGAAATCGCAACTTTTCAATTTCTTTAATCCAACACTCTGTTCTTTCCGAGCAGCACTTGCACGGCAAAAAAGTCCAGCATCCGTTCGCCGATCGTCAATTGCCGATCGTTTGCGACGAGATGGTCGAACGCGACTTCGGCACCGGTGCCGTGAAAATAACCCCCTCCCACGACCCGAACGATTACGAGTGCGGAAAGGTTTGTGACGTTGTTTCTCACCGCGGTCTTTATTGCTTGTTTAGAGGACTACATGTTGCCACATTGGGCTGGGTCCAGAAAGGTATTGTATCATGTAGCTAATCGCCTTTAAACTACTGCAGTGTAACATATAAATGCACAAAAATTGTTCTTTTCGTTGCATCAAAATGTATTTTCAGTCATTTTTGGTTGCACCAAAAGAAACATCAAGGGGGGTATTTATTCATTTCCGCGGTGGTCCCATTGAATTTCAGTGGCTAGGCAAGATGAATGTTTGCACCAGTTTTGATTGAGATCCTGATGTTGGCAAATTGTGTTTTGAAGTTTTGCGTGACTTATTTGTGCGGGGATGGCAGGATTAACTGTTTCGAGACGATTTCAATCGTTAACGCAGTATACCGCGCAATTATCTGATGGTTTAATTTGAAACGGCCAAGGTTATGAGTTAAGTTTCATCTGGCACTAAATTTTGAACCGAGTCATACGATGTCGAATTGTTTCGAGTATTTTTTGGCGTTTTCAAAGCAACTACTACCACTACTCTATTCTTTTCTGGTGAACGAAAATCTTCAAAAAAGCACCAGCAGTTTGCTGAAACGTTTCGCACCTGTGGTTTTTAAACAATTCATTGCACAGCCAGGTAAAGCTTCATGAGCCTTTTGTTTGCTGCACGCGACGGTGACGTCAGGCATACTCAGATGTCAAGCTAAATTTCTGACCTATTATTGTTTGTCAGTTATTTTGCTTCTCAGAGTCAAGGAATGAAGTTTGGCGTTTGCTTTTTTGATGTGTGTTGTGTAAATTAAAACTTTCTCGTTAGATGTCAGATACCCGCAACAAGCTATAGTACGGGAATAACTATAATCACTGAAAATATTGGGCTTAGGTTTAGACCTCATTTATTTTTCTCACCATCACCCTAACCCGACACACTTACCTAACACCAAACCATAAGCCCTAATCATCAGTTTCCGCAGCGTATTTGATATGTAGAATATTACTCTGCGCATGCGCACATGGCGTTAAGTCAGAAATTTCGCTTCACACCGAACGTAGGTTCTATGAAAACGCGGGTGGGCGATGAATCGCTCTTTCTTGTTGCATCACCGGTGTTTCCCCCCTGTCAGAGGCACAACCTGCGCTTCATAAACATCTTCACCGACGACGGCTTCGTTGCGAACACGAAGACGGAATTCGATGGAATGAAGCGGTTTCACGCAAGAACAGCTGTGCTGCAAGCTCTCAGAGATAAAGACCTTTATCGTGGCACGAAAGACAACCCTATGGTCGTGCCAATTTGCAGGTACCTCCTCTTCAGCTCAGCTAAAGTTACGCCTTTCTTAAAAATCGACTGAAAAGACTGACCTTTAATCATCTTGAAGCGTTTGCTTTACTACTTCGTCTTGCTCTCGTGATTTCCAGCTCCTTGTAAATATTTAAGTCGCATTTTGTCAGTGCGTCCTAGTTTAGCGAAAGCCAATCCCGTAGAAGCACGTCATACCAGCTGCAAAAGCCTGCCTTGCCACAACCATCACCTCCATTGTTCCTGTGTCGGTTACTTTTGTCCAAGTCAGCGTTTCTTAAACATTTGCGGGTCACGGGCCCCTCGTACATCCTAAAGAAGTTACGGACCGCTTGAGAAGAAATGTTACAATACAATAATTAGTAGAAATTAGGTTTTAATGATCGTAGTAGAAATAAAAATGCTTGCGCTGCAAAGGCTATTAACCCTTGAATCACATTCAAGGCCCCTTAAGGGTTCGCTGACCCTAGGTTAAGAACCCCTGGTCCAAGTTATCGAAAATTGCTCGTGGATCGATTTGCGAAGCGATTGAACAATTTCTCGTGCGTGCACTTGTTTCTGAGTACAATGTTATGGTTCAAATTGTCACCTGCGACTCAACGTGGACTCGCAAGTGTCGCGCAGCAAAGGTCTATGCCAGCAATCGCTCGAAGTCTCAGGCAAGCTGTTCTTTTTGTAATAGCTGCGTGTTATTGAAATCACAGACTGGTGCGGCTGCAGGAGTTACTCAATCTTGAGGAGAATAGCGCTTTTGTAAGATACGGGATGCTGGCCAACCTCGGTGAGTCCTACCGACAATGCTTTGTCCAGTCCCGTCAGCACGGGGGCTTCAGTGGGCTTCGCCCCCCCCCAAACAAATCTTCAAGCCCCCCCAAATTGAAACATGAAAAACTATAAATCAGTGGAGTTTTTGTCAATTTTTAGAATGTCAAGACCACCCCCCGCACAAACGCAAAGGCCCCCTATTGAAAACTTTCTGGCGACGGTTCTGGCTTTGCTAAAGATCAGTTCGAACCTAATCGAGAATGTCTGTCACCTGTTTGAATAACTGTTTACTGGGATTTCGTGCGCGGCCGAGAAAGACGCGGAAAACACTCTGCTTTTCTGACCTTGAACTTGGGTTTATTCTTGATTCTGTTACCGACCATTTCTGCGCGTCTTTCGTCATACTTCCGCATATTCGCAGCCGGTCGAAAGACATCGTGGAGCCCCTCATCAAACTTCAGTGGTTCATGGACTGCAAGGACGCTGCCAGGCAAGCTGTGGACGCCGTGAAGACGGGCAAGCTTAAACTCATACCCGAAATGCACCGCAAGATATGGTGAGATCAATCGTTCGTTGCGGTTTGCAGGTGTGTTCTTGTAAAGTTCAAAGACTCTGCTCGCGTCTTTGCTGCTTCTGTTGAAATCGCAATCGAAGACGTTCGCGATTAAATTGCGTCAACAGTATCTTTCAAAATTGGGATTGACCTTGAACTTCGCACATTGTGATAAACAAAAACAAAACGACACAGCTTTTTGTCTCTGTCTCTCTATCCTCCTCAATTCGTGAACGGGCGTGCTTGCAGGTGTTTTGCACGAAAAAAGTGTCCGGTTTTACCGAAATCTCGAGCGTGATTACAATTCTCTGCACGGGCTTCTCAGCGTGTACAACATGACAATATGAAGCGTGCACGATTGAAGGTCGTTTTTTGCGAACAGTTCCATCTTTTCTGCGTCCAGCATTCCTCAACTGAGTCCGTGATCCCTTAACAATACACGCACACTCGCCATTTCTCGCCGGAATATTCTATTCCTGGTTTGTTAGTTCACGTCGTCCTGACATCGCGCAGTAAAGGAGCGCAGCCCAATGATGGTCGCCTGTACTTCGTTTCCAAGATGTTCCCCCACACACGGGAGCGAGTGTGGCCGTGAAGAAAACGGTTCAAAAATTTTATCGACTTTCGGTTGGAACAGATCGGTGTCAAACAAAAATCGACCGTGTACGGTTTTTGTTCGTCGTTTGATTTGCTTTTTCCTCTCATGCTTTGTACAATACGATGCATAGATCGAGCGTAAGGTTGTCTCTTTCGAAGCTCACTGATCATTGCGACTTGGTTCAATGCGAGTCTTTATTCAGCACTGAGCATTCTGACCCAATGGGAAGGTTACCCTAGCGCAAGGTTGTACGAAATAAACAAAACTAATTGTTATCGCCACTCTACTGCTCCAACCAACTTCAGCTGTAAGTCGATTGATGGGCTGGAAAAACACTTTGAAAAAACATCTCCCCTATCTCTTTCGATTTAACTGAGTGGCAGTCACTTATGTTTGATTCAAAAGATGGTATGACCTACAGCCAAGGTTCAGCTTTTGCAGCAAGTCTTGCCCGTTTTCGTTTTGTACAACGTAGAAGATAAGCAGCACTGTTGTGAGAGCTTGGTCAATGCAGGTACCACTGGTTGGAGAACATCCGGGACTGGTGTATTTCCCGCCAGTTGTGGTGGGGCCACAGGATCCCGGCATACTTCGTCACCGTGGACGACCCCAGTGTCCCTGAGGGTGAGGTGAGTTCACACAGAGTATGAGGCACACTGCTGCAGGGCGGTCCTTTCACTGCATATGCAACGTTTAGATTTGCCGAGTTAGCCTTTTTTTAAAGGAAAACTAATGATCTTCCTTGTTGTCTTGTTTAAGGTTTGAAAGTATGATGGCTAAATATGCAGTGTTTTCAAATTTGTTTTTTACCTTTTTTTTTCAAAAATTTAATTAAAACATTGTCCTTCGTGAAATCGTTTGCAGTCTTCCAGGTAAATTCTCTGAAAAAACGAAAATAATCTATGATAACTAACGAAGAGAAGTGAATCAGGCGTAATCAGACAGATTGCTTTGATTGAGTTGGTTCTGTTTACCTTGTAACTATTTTTCTACCCACGTGTATAGCCGACCGATGGAAAATACTGGATATCTGGTCACGACGAAAACGAAGTCCGGACCAAAGCTGCCAAACGTTTCAATGTTTGCGAATCGAAGATATCGTTGCGTCAGGATGAGGACGTGTTGGACACGTGGTATTCTTCCGGTCTCCTGCCCTTCTCTATATTCGGATGGCCCAACGCGGTGCGTCAGTGTCTTTGAAAACTTGCTCGCATACTGTTCAGACCTTGAACAGGCCGCTAGAGGTATATGCGGGCACGCTAGAGCCTGGAATCTTAAACTGGGGGGCGTGGAAGTTTCGCAAGGGAGTCGCGAGTATAACAGCAACGTACTTTTGAAACGCAGGATAATGGCAAATACATGGTTCTGTTTCTTGTGCTTAATTTGGAGGTTTGACGAGGAGCGAGTATCAACGAATGATACCAAACGGGGCGCGACTGGAAAAAATTTAAGAACATCTGCGCTAGGGGCATATGCGGACACGCTGTATACTAAATGATTACAAGAGCTTTTGGCCCCAGTCGGTGCATTACGCTTCTACTTCAAAGGTACTTTGCTGGAAAATTTGCGAGAAGTTTAAGTGCAGTGAATGGCCAAGTTGCGCTGCTGTTGCGCCTACAGCGTAAACACCAACGAACTGATGTATATTGTTTTATCGGTGAGGGCTTACGTCAGTGATGACCTTCTGCTTCACAAGCCTTCAGTTCAGCGACAAACGTCACCAACGTGCTGCTTGTGTAGTGCGTTTCGTTCTGCTCTAAGTTGCATTGCAAGCTTTCTTAGTCGTTTGGTGCGTAAGTGGGCTTCTCTCTTTGCTAGTTTTCATCAAACACTACCAGGTGTGAGTTGTATTTCTTTGCTTTCAGACAAAGGATCTAAGCTACTTCTACCCGAACACATTACTGGAGACAGGCCATGACATTATCTTCTTCTGGGTGGCAAGGATGGTCATGTTTTCGATTCTACTCAATGGTAAACGTGGCCTTGTTTTTTTTAATCGTGATTTTGTGAGAACTCTTTGTGGTTGGCGACAGCGTTACAAATATCGACTTTAAAGTCAAACCTTGCAGCCATTCACACAAAATTAACCTTTTCGCAAAATTTAGCAAACATGGTTTGTTATACGAGTATGATCATAAGGTCCGGAGGTTGCAGATGATGCCAGTGACGAGGGCCTCCGAGAGAAATTTTACTGCGGGGGTACGAAGACCTACACTGGGCCCCCTTATTCTCTTGAACCCTTGTCGAAACTTGTATAGCTTGTTTGTATAGTAATCAGAATCAGCTGTCATGCTATGATCTACAGATAGATTAATTGCTTTACTGGCAGCTAGCTTACCCTAATAATTTTGGGCTTGGTTACATAAAAACTGATCCTGTGTACTTCAACTGTACCGGGCCCAGGTACGATGTACCCCTTGTACTCCCCTCTCGTAGGCCCTGGCAGTGACATGTGAAACCATCAAGGCAGCAATCCTTAAATTTTTTTGTGGGTGAAGGTTTCAAATTTTTCGTACCTTTTCCTTCACTGTGTAGAGCACTGGACATTTCAAGCCCGTAGTGTTGTGATCGGAAATCCTGAGCGGCATATGCGCAAAGCTTCGCACTGTGGCAGCAAGCAACAATAGAGTTCACATGCCATGATCACTCTCTGGGAACGCTAGTCACAATGTTCAATCGTCCACACGTTAATATCAGCAGAGCTTCCACGCCACGATCACTCTATTATTGCTTGTTCGCGCCACATATATGTATGGTGTTGTTCTTCACGCACATCCCGTTCGTGGTGA
>JGI24159J19872_10004089_pt1 | contig 18494 bp, 10 predicted proteins | sample Ectturendosymbi4_FD_19872 | JGI IMG/M metagenome (IMG submission 19872) | reverse complement strand
GGGGGGGGGGGGTAAAATTTCTATACCCTCTGGGCGTCTAACACAATAAAACGGGCAGTGGTTGCGAGAGGTGTACGCCCCTTCAGCCACAATTGAACTTAACAGTAAACATTTTTGTTTGTACAGTATTTGAAACATTTCAAAAAATTCCAACTTTCCTGTTTTGGCCACTTTTCCTTTATAAATTATTTTAATCAACGACCCCACCGCCCCAGCGCGTGAGGCGAAACAACTCAGCTGACGTCACATTCGCAGTGTAAGAATTGTAGGATTAGAAACAACAAAATCTATTGTTTTAAAAATTGTTTGTTCTTCACTCATTCAAATAATTTAGAAAAATTGCAGGAAGGAAATCCTTGCGGGATGAGATTGCTTTTAATTCTAATTCCACATGAATCTGTCAAATATCCCATGGTTCGAGCCCCTGGTCACTTGGACTCGATGTGAACCAGGTTCAAACTTAATAACAGTTGGTTCAGGTTAATCTGTCAGCTTATGTTTGTGAGCGAAATCAGTAACTGCATCCAGCAGCTCCCGGTTTCGCTCGGTGCTTTGATCGAACCACGTGAGGATGGAATGGGTTGACCGGGTTTCAAGTCGCAATCTGCGGCGAACTCCTCCTCCCCAACCCGATGTGGGGCGATACTTGTCTCGTCAGCTCATCGAAAAAGCTTTTATTAAAATAAAATTTTCGTGGTCAGTCCTGCTTTTTCTTCGGACAAATAATTTCGTATCGTTAATTTTTTAGTCAACGGCAGAATTCTGTGGCTTGGAAAATGTATCACGACTCGGCAGCGTGGCTGTGTGCATCTTGCAAGCAACATAGGAACCAAACCGATCTACTCCGCCGATGCTGGACATTGCGTCACTGTTCACTTCATTAGACCATGCGGCCTGATGTCTGCTGGAAATTAAGTCATACAAAATTATTTTCATTTGTTCGAAACTGGGCAATGACTTTTACAGATTTTCTTTTGAGTGTTCTCTGTTATAAAAATGCTAAACATAGGTTGCGTTAGAGCAATATCACAAAACGCGAAAACGAAACATCATCATCACTTTTCTGTCGTTAGCGATGAAAGCCTCTAATGCGAAAACGAACGTAGCTCTGTTTAAAAGTTTTTATATCAATCAAGTAACTATTTTGATATTGTTGGAGGAACAAAAGTAGGTTTAATTGAAACAACAAATATAAAGATATCTCTGCAAAACAGCTAACGTTTAAATAACAGGTTCTAAACAAGTTGAACGAAGAGGTTTCAGGATACTTTAACTCACTGCTCAGTGATGAGCTTCAAAATATATTCCGACTCTGGTTTGTTTTAAAGTAATTTTTGAACTTGAACTTTCTGGAAAAAGTTGATTCATAGGAAAATATTTTTCTGTTTCGTCGAATTCAGTTCCGTGTTCAACACTATTTTAAACAGTATGCCATTCACACACAACTGCGTGTCTGCACTGCAGCGTATCTCAGTCGCTAGCTGGTCTGCGCTGCTCCGTTCGAAGCCAATTCAAAGAACCAGGACAATTGAATATATGCTCGTGACGAATGCCTTGAAATCAAGTTCTGCGACTCTGCTGACGTTCTCTTACAAGTAAACCACTCACGTAACGTCTTCGTGACCCAGAAAAAGCAAGTCTGATAATAAATCACTGCACATCAACTGATCATTTAACAATCAAGCTCGCGGATGACAAACTGGGTCGTCGTCCTGGCAACAGTTGTTGATGAGCTGTGGATCGCTCTACGTCACAGTGTAAACCACTGTCGCCTATACAATGACAAAAACAATCTAGTTTGTTGCATCACAAATTCGCAAAGTTAATTCTATAGAACGTTCGGCCACTTTCGCCGACACAGTCATTCACGTCTGAGCAAAACGAGCAACTGCTGCTCCTGCCGACGCTTCTGCTGATTTTTTCTCTTTTCGTGCTTCACGCACGCGTTGTATTATCACGTCACAGGACGCGGTTACATGAAGGAGCAAATGAGGTTTGTTACATCGCACGGACTTGCTTTAATATTCCCTTTAGACGGATGAACACTTGAAAATACTTTCATAATTACTATCAACTGAGGTGGTGTGCGCCACAGACCTATCATGTAGTTTATTACGTGGTCTGCAGCAAAGCACGACTACGTCAGTATGCCACATACGTATTGTCGCTGAAAGAAAATTTTAATTAGCTGAAGTAATTAAAAAAGCTTAGCAAATGATATTCCCTTAAGCAAACTTCAAGATGGTGGCAAGGTAAGGCAATTGGTAATTTTTTGTCATATTAAGGGGTTCAAACTTTTCTGTGAATATTAGTAACGCACGAAAATTTTTAGTAGCGTGCACATGCACATATAAACTTTGCCGTACAGCATTCATATGCGTAAAGTATAAAATGTAAAAAAAACGTTCGCGCACTCCAAGTTATTGGTCGCGTGGCGCGACCGCATTTTTGCAACCCTGTATCAATATCTTACTCATATATTTCAAACGGATGTCATAAATAACTCCTCCACTGCAAACATTAACTTCTCAACCAAACCTGAGTGGAGCAATGACGTGAAATGGTATCGATGTTGGCAGTGTCCTCATTTTTAGTGGCTCGACTGACCTGGTCTTTTAACCAAACACAATGCATTGTTTGAGACACATTTGTTTTAGGGAATCTTTGCGCAGTCCAACAGCTAGAGCGGCGGGTTCCCGCATAAAATGAATTGAAGCAGGGGATTTGTCAGTCGTCTTTTCAGTAGTTGCAAGGACCGCTCGGCTGCAATTCAACCTGAGTGCAGTTTCTTACGTTGTGAAACCAAAAAGAAAGATTTTGCTATAATATGAGCTGCAAAGCATGCATAAAGTATACAGCTGAATAACGTTCGCAGTTGAAATAGTAAGCAACGTAATTTTTGCAGAATATTATTGACCGCACCCCAAACCATAGTTTATTGCATCACAAGCTTTACCTTTGTGACGCGGACAAAGCCTCGTGTTGCATCACAGAGTTGCGCGCTTGTTAATAATTGATGCTGATTGAAGTTGCTGGCAATTGAACATGAAGCAGCTGAATGCTAAAATCTTGGTGATCGGTGAGCAAGGTGAGAACGAGTTTAACTCTGGTTGTGCCCCATAGTTTGTCGTTCTGTACAGCAGCTGCATTTTTCAATTAAGGAAGTTGGTATCCATTGGCCAAGAAGGGCTTTGTACAAGATTGGCAACTCCGGCAAACCAAGTTGTGTGAGTCGCTGTACAAGACTGTTATGAAACTGACGCAGCCTCCAGGGTATTCTTTCGCACTCAAGTGTTGTAGCTGTGTAAAACCTGATTGAATTCAAAGTTCCCAAAGGACAGATGGTTCATCTAACAAGGAAAACGCTTCTCTGGCTGTCTCTCTCTTGGAAGGGAACGTGTTAACTTGTAAAGTAGGATTTGATACAAAGCAATCTCATGTGTATAATAGTTAGTAAACCGCAATGCTTACCAGCCTTGTATATAAGGTCGAATGTTAGGCAGCAACTTAGAAAAACCTGGTAGCTGCTGGGCACAGCATACACATGCAGTGTATGTAAGGTTGAATTCAATTAAAGTTCCAATCAGGCAAAACGGTTGGTAAATGATTTACGCTTGACGGGTTTATTGTTCTGCACAATCTTCACCTTTGAAACATCAAAAAGCCTTTTTTTTCGGCACCAGGCGAAATCCTGTAACAGGAAAGAACACTCTGACGGAATTTTCTGCCCTATTCAAACTTTGGGTCAGATTATAAAGTGACAACTTAGAGTTTGGTAATCTGCTACTTTAATTAAAGCACAATTTCATTACCGAACAATGCTAATCAACCGTCACAAAAGTTGACTATCATACTTTTGAATTCTTCCCACGCGGAGAAGGCTGAAAGCATTTGTATATCAGATGTCGCTTGCGCGTTCGCGTTTGCTACGATCGCTGTTGTGTTTGTTGATGTGTGATGATTNTTTTCAGGTGTTGGGAAAACTTCACTGATCAAAAGATACGTCACAAATGTTTTTGATAAAAATGTGACGTCGACAATCGGTGCTTCATATTTCGAGATTTTCGAGTGAGTTTTATGAGCTGACAATGGTTGTTATGAGCTAACTGGGGTTGCTTGTGTGTGCTGTGAAGTTGCAAAACTATGATTGTGAAGAACTACATCAGTTCTCGCAGCAAGATGGCCTTAGCCTTGAATGACACTCGACTTTTGCAATGCGAGGGCAAAGCAGTTTAAGAGTAAAATTTAATTATGGCGGCTGCTCTGAGAAGTTAGTAGAAAATATGACAGACTCAAATAAAGACAACACAAGCGTCACCGCCATTGTGACGCCAGCGATGCTCGGCGCTGGTGCGATGCGAGGACCAGGAAGGAGGACGGTATAAAATGCAAACAACGCATTTCGCTTGTTTTGAATCTGGTCTGTGTTGGGTTCTCTGTTTGCGCAACGTACAAGGTAGAAATTGAACAGGGCCTGAACAGTTAATGGAAGAACAGTGTTTGAGAGCTGATGGGTGTTGGAGGCCCGAGCCTGATCACATCTTATTAAATTCCATGCAGAAGCGCTTTATGATTTCAATGAAAATCTTGTCTCGTGGAATCCTATGAAGCAACAGCCAAACAGTAGTAGTTGTTGTAAATTGATAGTATGCAATTGTTATTGATATTACAAACTCTTGATATTATACTACAGTAACATTCTTTCCGAANNNNTTCACAAAAGCTNNTTCACAAAAGCTAACTGTTTGTTTAATTAAGTTTGATGTTTCCTGCAGTTCGTTTGTCATAACTTTATACTGAACAAAACGTTTAGATGTTGACGTTTTGGTTTGTTTAAGCTTATTCCATAAGCACTTTGCTCGAATTTCAGAAATCCTTTGCGAATTAGTCGTTTTTTTGCAGTACGAAACTTTAGCACTTGTTTACTGAAAACGTACCTCAAGCTACAAAAAAAATCATTTTAAACTTACATTTTTGCGAATGTGAAGTCATTGAAACGAACTTCGTGTCGTCATGGGCCAGTGGCAGTGGAGGTCACGCTTGAACTAAAACGCTGTCTGACGACGCCGTCTACAATTGTGACGTATCGGTCTGTTGACAATGCAACAAAGATATAGTTGGAATAAGCTAATCCACATGTCCGGCTACCATGCAGTGATTCAGCCTCGCCATCACGTGGGAGTAAGATGGCGAAAAACATTAAGTTTATCTCGAGCAAACACGAGGATTAACTTTTCAATTGCTTCTACATTCTCCGGCCTCGTGACGCCGTGCGAGTCGACGCAGTCAATTCAGATCAGAATTAAAGCGCAATCGTAGAGCATTATACCACCAAAGGCTAAAAGTGTTCACATAATTTGCTCAACCCCCCGATCGCGATACCAGCACGTACATCAAACTCGGACGGCATTGACTGCGAGGCAGACATGCATGCTTACCTTGCCCGCACACCGAATTTATCCTTGCTGCCTAACCACAATGGAGGGAAGTCCCCGCTTCTGTGACAGGTAGGATTAGGTAAACAAACAAATGTTTGGCAAGGCATTCTAGAAAACGCAAAGTTGTCTTGAAGCTTCGTGCTATGCGTGAGTTGTTGTTCAGCTCAACTGAGATCGCCCCTTCAGTTCCAGACAATCAGGGAAACCACCTTAATCCCACTTAATCCTTGTAAACAAAACATCTGTTATGAGTCTCTATGACCGCGTAAGCTGGTATGCATGGCTTTCAATTAGCCCTTGTGATCTCACAAGACAAACAATCAATTTACGTGATCACACAATATCCTAATCTGTCGGGGCACTCCGCTCAAGCTGCAAATGAACAACTCGCTCGAATCTTTTCTGTGTTGGGGGAGATTTTGAAGGTGTTTTGTGAAGTTGATGAAACAACTGATAATAGGGTCGTTTTTCAAAGCTACCTTGTTTTTTGAGCTCAGAGTGTCAGTGCATCTGTGCAGTATGGAAACACAAACAAGAGCTTAACACTTTGTAAGCCAATGTTTCCCAACCTTCACAAGCACCGTGCAGAAGAGAAATACAATTTGCGACACCCATTGTCGAATCCATAGCAATTAGCTTTGAGGCTTGATGACATTTTGAAAATGTATTTTTTAGCGATATGCTGAAAAATGTATTAGTTCGCGGCACCAATGGGTACTGTGAACGGCACCCCTGGGTATTGTGAACGGCACCCACGGGGCAGTTCGGATGCTGATCATCAACCACAACTGTGTGGAATATATAATAATGGCCTGTTCTCTCCGCGCCAGCATAAAGCATGGACTGTACATGGAGGACGTAATGCCATTCCAGAGTACTTATGTTGCACAGCGAAAATTTTTTCAAGTACTTCACCACCACTGGACTCATTCATATTTTTTGCATCACAAGTAGCTGCTTGTTTGCTCACATGTTCAATTGCTCAGTCATCAACTCAAGTGACGTAACAATCTCCACTGTTTTCCTGATCACGTGTTGCGCAAGATTTGAAGACGATTAGTCGCCAACAAACATAACTTGAAGTTTTCCATAAAAATTACTGCTTTTCTTAATTTGTGTCTGGAATTAATAAACTTTTGGAACTCAAACGTTTTGTGATTTTTCTGCGTAATAGTTTTGGGATTCAACGCAGCATTAACCTTTACTCTCGTTACGAGTGAGTTAAAAATATGAAATCAAATTGATCAAGTTCTTCAGATGAACTCAAACTTTACTTATCAGTATAAAACGTTATTACAAAGTGGTCAGTTAAATAGTTTCATGTATTTCAAGATAACCCAGTATGTTTTCAGAAGCAAATTACCTGTTTGGGGGTTATGGATTCAAGGTTTACCCTCAATATATAATAATTGTCAAAGGTTTCATGTTTTTATGTTTCAGAATAAACAACGCAACTGTTTGATTTTCAAATTAAGATATTTTTCAAAAGATCATGCAGTTAACTGTGCCTTACTTGATTTTTTGCATGCGATAAAGCAGGACTTCTAGCATAAAAACAGAATTTGTCCATTTGAAAGGTGTTTGATAGTGAAGTTTATATTTTACAACATTTATGCATTGAAGTCAAACTTCGTTCTATGCCGTTTTCTCTGCGTGGCGTTAACAATCAAGGTTTGCTTAAAATTCTACTTCAATTCTCTACTTGGGCTGTTCACGAAAAAGCAACGTTGCATTGCAATTACCACATTTCCACACTTTTAAGTTCCCCCATGCAGTGTATTCATTTTCTGAAACTTATTTGAATAAGAGCAGAAGATGTCTGCTCAGCTCAGTTCAGCAGCAAAATATGAACTTTATTCAACAACATATTGTCTGCTGAGAAGTATCGCTCTCGGGGCATACCATTCCAAAACTTGACTTTTATATCTGATCAACAAATACGTTTGATATATGTCTTTTTTGACGCAAATGATGAAATGCAACGTAGCAGTGCAACTTTTTCAACACTCAGATTAAACAACACGAGTGAACACAAAACAGTGGAGGTCCCTGCTACTTTCCCTACTTTATGTCGCAATGTTACTGACATTTGTGTGTGCAAGTTCGCTTGTGGTGACTGTTGCAATATCCTTTGCAGTTGCGAACTCTTTGGTTTTCGTCTTTGGCTTAAAACGCACATCCTAACCACCGTAGGTAGTCTGGGTTGACAAACTTGGAAAAGATATAAAACTACAGCACTGTATGAGGCATAAGATTTTCTACTATTTGATCTCTTCAGAAAGGTAGGAGGATCTCTCCTTAGGATCTAACACCCTGACAAAACTCCTTAAAATTCTTGGTGAATCTTGAGTCTTCCAAACATCCCTGTTGTGGGATGAAAGCACTTATTTCTGGGGCGATCAAATATATTTTGTTAAACACTTATTTGCAATCTTCTGTCAAAAGATGCAAAACCTCGTTAAAGCAATGCTGCTCAACACCCTTTACCTCAACCAACGTTCTCACACTGACTCAGTATTCTAGATCTACAATGACTCAGCAGTTCAGGCTCACACTGAATCAAGCATCAGATCTTGACATGACTCTCGTGCATTGTGTGTTTCAGAGAGATTGGAGATCATCGGATCAAGTTAAACATATGGGACACAGCAGGTCAAGAAAGGTTCCACTCGATGGTGAGAGCTGGGAATGTGTGAGATTTGCGTTGATTTGAGGCGTTAAGATAAACATGTTTGATGAAGCGAATAGAAAAAATGACGCACAAGGTTGGAAAATGTATTGGCAAATTTCTTTCCAAATTTCCACATTTCCTTCAAATAGGAATGTAGGGTCCAAATAGGGTGTCTAAATTTCCTTCAAATAGGATTAAATTCGCTCATGTAAAGGCCCTCGCTGACTAGCAGTCATGTCCGGCATCTTTTAAGGTCAGCATAGTCGAATAATTTTGCTTTTGTTTTCAAACAACATTCCTTTGTGACAGTTTCCATGTTTATGTTCGCTCTCAGCATTGCAACAAACCACGACGAGGGAACGTCTTAAACAGCAGGAAACCTCCGACACAGAAGCATAATCCAAGCTTTGGCGGAGGGTTTGCAACACACTTCAAACCAAGGCGCGGGTCGTGTGGAAACACGGGCCTCGTTTGGCCCACGGACTGCACTTTGGACACCCCTGGTTTATGACAAAACGTTACTGTGTCTTCCACAAAGTATTATGATAAAACCAACAGATATAAAAGCAGCTATTTATGTGCACCTGATAATGTGCTGCGCTCAACGAGCGGTGTGTCTCCAGTGGTGTGTCTCCAGCAGTGTGTCTCCAGCGGTGTGTCTCCAGACCAAACCAGGCAAGCAAAATTACCCTGCTCTGAGGAACCTAAGTTGAAAAAAAATTTTTGGTGCAAACAATGTCGTTGTTGCCTCTGTTATTCTCTTCACATCACGGCAGGAAAATTTTGCAGGAAGGAAGTTCAGTAAACTTCGAAGTTACTATCAAAATGTCACAAACGCTTTGGCCTTTAACTGTCTGCCACTAAACGATTTTTTGGAATAAACTATGATACACAGCAAAATAGGCATCTAGGATAAACGATTGCGCTTTTATAGTTCAGTAGCAAAAAAGGAAGCGGTTCAAATGCAAAAAATACTTGCAAAGAAAGTATGTTTTTACAGGGAGATTTTAATGAAACAAAAGTAATATTCACCATCGTCACAACCTGAAAGTTACTATTCATGAACACGATTCATAATTTGAGGCATTGGCCGTTTTTTTCACACCGCTTCGTGATTTCGAAATATGTCAGAAACAAATAAAGTAGATATTAGTCAACGTGAAAACACCGAAAGCTGCGTACAGTGCATCACACCAGTAGTGTTGGTGGCATCTCTTTCAACAACAGTTTGTTGGCGAATGTTCATCAGAGAAACATCTCACCATCACTTGTAAGTGAATGTTGAGCAGCACTTACTATGAAGTCGATTATCTTCTTTCTCACAAATTCAACAATTTAAATGTTTTTAACTCGTATTTTTCCTCAGTTTGTTGCCATTCCTAAAAGAGGTCAGCTGTAGCAAAATCATCATTGACCCAAAACCTAGGTTTTACTTGGATTCATAAGTATGGACACAAGTGGCCGCTGCCATGACAACTGTATTTTGAATGTGTCTCCGAGTTTTGCCACAAGTATACTTTGTCTCCACCAATGGCGTGGGACATTGCAACCATCCATGACAACTCCGAGACAGTTGCCTTGCGGGCAGATTGTGATGTCACAATGAACAAACAAGCACCGACAAAAAGGTTTTGCAACCTGAAACGCGACAACCGCTGTTGCTTGTATGACGTAAACAATAAGAAATTGGAGAATCGCGGATCATTTGAACTCAGAGCCCGTGACATTTCAAGGAAGAAAAAAATAAACTCTCGCAATAAATCGCTGGTTGTCAGTTCCTGTCGCAACAACGCGACTTGTATCCAATAAAAGTGTTTCCTTCGCATCCATTCATCTCTGGAATGCCGGACGCAGCAGCGATTTATTTGTAGAAAGTTATAATTTTATTATGATTTGTGAGGACTATCTCTTTGAGCTAGTTTAAATAATTGGTTGCAGAATATGCAAAGCTTTCTGTGACACCTAAAACCTAGGAGCTGCGAAAGACCAGAACTTGGATAAACGTCCAGCACCCAAACTTGCTTTATGCGTCTTCTCTCGGCTTTCTTCTTCTCGAAAACGAAATTTCGCAAATGCAGAAATACTTCAGGGTCATGTCGGACATAAATTCAAAACAAAACTGTTAAAAATATTTTATGCCGAAAATTTTTGGCGGCCATGTTGTCAATGCGAAAGAATTTCCAGAAATGCTCAGAAGTTGAACTTCTGGCTTATTCTTCTGCGATGAGTCAGCATCGGTGCCTTCACTGGCGCCATTGTCGGTCGGGAACGATACAGAGGTTTGTGCTTCTGATAAAGTCCTACTTTTTGTTAATGGCGTAATCGTCGTTAAGCCACAAGGAAGGTTTAAACTTTTTTGAACGGTTGAAATACTAGAGAAAATCTTGATCGCAAGAAAATGCAGGGCGTGTGTTTGACACTGTGTCAAAACATGACATCACGTTCGGCGCCCTTTGACCTTTGACTTCTGCAGGTATTCTTAGAATCAAGTCGAAACGAAACTCGAGCTGCTTTGCCAAGTTCAAACTACCCGTCACCCCAAATTTGATCAGGCGTGAAACCCACGTCCTACTCCTGTCCTGGTTCCTCTGTTGTTGTGTTGGGACTTCGACGATTGGCTCGTTTTGTGGCCACGAAATGCGCTTTGTTTTCACAGTGTTGCACTTTGAGATTGGTAAATTTGAGGGGAACCATTTTAGTATTTATTTTAATGACGGTGGAGCGGATAATTCCATGTTTCTACAAAAGTGTTGTCAGCGAGAATTTGTGGTCGCAGGAAATGATAGTTTTCTGCTGTTTTTCCAGTTTTGGTCAAAAACAACACTCACGGCTGTCTGGAATATGAGACATTTTCAAAAAAATTTGTTGAAAATGTCGAAAATTGAACTGAAATATTTTAATGCAAGTTTATGTAACACCAGGTATTGATCATAAACAGGTTTTTGTGCAATTCAAAAAAACCGTTGTGTTCGAAAGTTCCACAATTTAAGGAACGTTTGACTCTGGTAACTTTTTTATTGTCTCATTTGAGAAATACTTGGTGAACTCTGTTTTCTTCAGACAACTAAATTTCTTAGAAAAAGCAGCTGATTCGTCATCACGTTCTCCTGGAAGCACAATGGAATGAAATCCAGTGCGATAATTGTTTCTCATTGGTCGGTTATTTTATGTGCGTGCGAACATCAACTAAACAAATAAGCAGCAATTAGGTATATCGTTAAAATCATTTCATCGATACCCTATACCGTCCTTCTAGAATTTGACTTTGACCAACTGGGCTCATAAATGAAGACGAATAACATTTTGGGTCATGGACGAATGACTGAAGCTTTTATAAATTTTTAATCAACAGATGCCCATGTTTTATCGCAACACCAGCGCAGCGTTGCTTGTTTATGACGTCACAAACCAAGACAGCTACAACGCTATCCAGCATTGGGTTGCAGGTATTTTGAGTTCAAAGACAATTCTGCGGGAATTTGCTGAAAGTAAGTTAATATTTTTTTGCATTGCAGAGTTGCGGCAAAACACTGGTGGGAAAATTCGTAAGTTTCTGGTTTGGTAGTCTACTTTAGAAAACATAAGAATACAGGTTATTTAGATTGCCCAGAAACATTCGGTGATACACATCAACAAAGTTGTTTCTTCATAAGAAAGAGATGAGAAAAATTGAAGCGCATTTTTCATATTTTGCAGTTTTGTTTCTTGTTGGAAATAAAACAGACATCAGCAGCAATCGACAAATCAACCAATCACAAGCTGAGACTTATTCTCATTCGATAGACGCTCATTTCAGGGAAATCTCAGCGTCTGCGAGTCAAGGTGGAATTGTGAGCTTGGCCAATTGACTAAACCGCCCGTTGCTGGACAGCAAATGACGACGCAATTACTATGTTTTCAGGGGTTAAAGAATTGTTTCTGGATCTCTGCATAAAACTGGTTCTTTTCAAGCAAAAATTAACCTACAAAGCCTCGCTGGAGCAACAGCGCACTTTGTTCACATCGAACGCGGCAACAGCTGACCCAAAGAATTATCGGCGAAAGTACTTCTGTTGTGGTTGATTCCTATGACGTCACAAGCGGTAATTGTTGGATTGAACTGCAAAGTTGNGGAATCATCATTTGCAGCAGGNTGTTGTTCAGCATTTGAGGTGTTGTGGCTCAGACTGGCTGCTGGCCCACACAGCTGTGAAGGANGGCCTTGCTACTGAAACACTGCACTGTGCCACGTGCTTGCTGCGAGTGTAAGTTATATCGCTGAAAGATGTCTGATGGGATCTCGACGCTTTTGCTGCGACTTTGTGTGACGAACCAATCACGCGCCTAGCGAAGTACGCTCGAAACCTCCTCCATTTTGTTTTTATATTTTGCCCGAAATTGATTCAAAACACTGCCACGAATGACGTAAGCCTCAATATCTGTAAATGCGGTCTACTCTCCTCATCATTTTTGAAAAAAACGCCCAATAACAGCAGCTAGACTTCTGGAAAACGTATAATCGCAATCAGCACCCTTGTTTTCTTTCCTTCTTATTAACACATCCTTCTCCGGGACTGACGACATAATCGTCTCATTCTCTCACGACGCGACGTCATAATACTTTAAATCGCTGGCTGTGATCTCCCGAAACTGTGAAAGAGCAGATGATGATATGTTAACTGCCTGGTTTGTGTGAAATGGACTGATGAAGGCAACGTAGCGAATACATTCAATCGACTATTATGACGTGGATAAGGAACGACGAGCTGATTGGCAGGAAGCTGATGTCAACTTCTAACTCTTCGTTGAATGTTGCGTCATTATTGTTTTCTTTTTGTACCGTAACTTTTTAATACATTTCAAACATGCAATTCACAAAATGTAAAATATCTCCGTTTTGGATCAGTTTTTTTGTTAACAAACAATATTTTCAAATCTTTATCAAAGTCCAATTACTCAATTTTAATCTCAATCTCTAAACTGCTTCAACGCTTCAACATTCTTACACTAAAATAGCCGAGCGGAGGTTCTTACTCATTTTTAAGTAGATATTGCTCTGGAAAAGTTTGATAGATGCACAGAATGTCTACGATTTTACAGTAAATCCTACAAAACGTTTTAAAGTGATCAGTGATGTTATAGGCCAACGTCGTTGAAGACATTAAGTGAATGTTTAAAAGCACCTGAAAAACAAACAAAATATTTCTTTGCATTATCAACGTTTGTCAGGTTGTTGCAAAACCATTGTTTTGTAAACATTTCCGGCAATTCCCTAATCTCCCGAGTACAACAAGTTTCTCAGCTTGCTTACTTTCTGTTTCATGCATCAGCAAACATGCTTCAAGCCTTCATCAAGGTTTTCGAAATTTCGCACAAAGTCGAACTGAGCCGAAAACAACATGAGATTTGATAAGATCATCATGAAGAAGTGCAAACCTAATGTAATGTCTGCAACGCAGAGTTAAGCGTAAATTTTATGTTAGAAACTCCTCATCGCTAACCTCGAAATCCTTACTGTTCGGACAGAACTGGTTGAGGAAGGGTTTTTAAATAGCCATGACGTCATTGGCCGACCGCTGCATTTAAGCTTTTGATTTTTCGGATACCGGTGCGCATCCGGCTGTGACAGAAATCTGCAGAAATTAATGAGAATATTTTATTTGATTGAAACGCCCCTGAGATGGAGGCGCCGTTCGGGATGAATTTTGAACGTAGTCGAAGCATCGCGAAGCAGCAGCAACTGACTTTCAAAGTTGCTGTTGGTTCTGACAAATCTTTGTGGATATTTTCTGACGAACCGGAAACTTCGTGCGAATGTCGGAAACTTATTGCGATTTACTTCAGTGATCCACTTGAGAGGTTACCAATGAGTAGCTACTGGTATTAAACTTCAAAAAATCTTTCGGAACGATGGACATCTTGTGATAGACATCACCGTTTTTGGTGAAATCGTGTTTAATCTTCAAAGTTCTTAACGACATTAGCAAAGAAATTTATTGCTTCACACTGACACACTGGGTAATGGAATTTCTAATTTATAAAAAATTTTGCAATTTCAGAAATTGCCAGTTAATACATAAATTTCTGATTCAAAACTTGCTCTGTCATATCTTTATAATGATTGATGGACTGCTAAAAGTCTTAGGAATGTTTTTGGTAAAACAATAAATAAGACCAAATTTCTTGCATGGTGTGGATTAAGCTGATGATTACTCGTGCTTTTTGTCTTCTCCAAATATAAACATCGGTTCCAACTTTATCGAAAATACGTTTAAAATAAATATAAATATATATGAGCGCAGAACAGATGCTTTCGAAGATTTTGAAGATCCTTCGCCTTTGAAACGAAAAGTGAGATTCGTTGAAATCTTCAATTTTTTTAGTTCTAGAAATGTCTGCTGGAATGTCTGTTAACAAATTACTTTGGAATATTTTAGATTTGATGTAATTGTAGAATGTACTGTAGTTTTCCAAGTCTCGTTTCCACATTTCTCTACGTGCAAAATATCGACCTCTCGTTGCTGAAAGGAAAGGGAGGAGCATTATGACGTGTTAAACACATCGAGCATTACGACGCAGCAGTGCTTTGCAGAGATAAATATTCACTCACTGCGCTTCGTGCAGATGAGTCGTTGTGAACAAAACGTTTAAACATCTTTGCCTCGTCACTTCTGTGACCTCATAATCGCATTTTGCGAAGCAATCGAAACATTCGATAAAGAAGATTTTCGTTCAATCCTTAACATCTCCGCAATTCCCATATATCGCGATCGATACGTCTTTTGTATTGTTGAGTCACAATGGGCCGAGTAATTGAAACAGCTACAATATGTCACTTTGTCAGTGATTATCAAACTTTGGCCAGCGGGTTATTTGTGACGTCCACTGGCATTTGTCCTTAAAATTTCTTTAAACGACCCTCGTCTTATGCTGAAAAGCAACAAGTCTTTTCAGAAAATTGCCCTTCATCGTAAGCAACAAAAAAATCTAAAAATGGAGCAAAATGTTTCCAAAAAAATTTGCAAATCAAGACAGACAGTTCGTGCTTACTTACATGGCCAACAAAAGGACCCGGAGGTCATCAGGTCAGCTGGCCATGCTGCGTCAGTCAATATGCTTGCTCACCTGTTACAGCAGCGATACACGAAACAGGCCAAAATAGGCAAAATTAAAAAATTTCAGAGGAAAAAATATTTTCGTCGTTTTTTCCCGAAACACGAGGGGAAGCCCAAAACATGCTGATTTGATGAGTCCGTGATTCGCCATCTTGGTCACGAGCCTCAAAAGTATAAGATCTGTAAAGTTGCTCTTATAATCGGTTTACTCAATAAATGCTGGTGCCCTTAGTTAAGATGCGCAAGACATTTCGAGATTTACCGAGTTTGAGCAATCATTGTCCAGTGAATGTTTGCAGCTTTACACAAGCTTTGCTAACAATGGTTCTACAAGTATTTTGCAAAAGAAAGTTTTCCTTATCACTGAATAGCTGCTAACAGTGAAGACTAAAGAAACTTTTTGCCATAAAATTTTTCACAACATGTTGCTTTTCCTCTGCCGGCCTCTGCGATGGCGCGTCCAATCACCGCTTGAGATCTTGGTTTGATTGGCTGGACCCTTGTGGAATGTTCTTAGTGTTTAAGCCCTTGTGAAAGGTCCTTGGTAAACAGAAATACTTGATCAACGAATGGTATTAATTATTGGTTGGTGTTCTACCCTCTTTTGCGACTGTTTCACTTTTTTCTTGTTTTTGCGTTGGTAATTTATCAAAAATAGCCCAATAATTCAAGAGCGACAATACCATCAATGAAAACGATCCGTCTTTTTGTTGAACCTTGCCAATTGAGTCTGGATCTTGTCCAGAATTTTATCTCCTTGCTATCTCATGTGCTACAACCATAATACCGACACACTGGTTCATGTAGTCCACGTGACAAGATAATCCACGTCATGCGATAAACGCGCTAGAGCTGTTTCGCTCCTTCATCCATTATGTCGTAACAGTGAACCGTTTCGTTGCGTCTGTCATGTCATAATCAATCGCAGGTTGTTTGACTTTTTCACACTAAAGCAATATTTTTCACACTACATTGTTTAGGTGTCCGGAGCGAGTGTTACGTTAGAATGACGATTGTCGCCACAACTGTGACGTGATCAATGAGCCATTGATGTACCTATATTTTTTTCTTGTATCGTTCCACACCATTTGGGCTTTTCCATTCATGTTTAAGTCTTACAGTAATTGGAAGGATTTCAATTAAAGTTTAAACATGAAACAAAAAGCCCACAGCGCAAAAACTTGACTTACAGCGAAGTTCACAGCGCAAGGACATAGGAAAGCAGGTTACAGATTCTTAATTTATTGTTTTTTTTCTCAAAACAATTTCAGTTCCACCTCCGTAATATTTTCACACACCAGCCACGATTGCAGCAGTGAAGATCGAGTCGCTAGAGCGAAATTAATCGCCGGCGAATCACATTAAATGAACCCGAAGGTTGAAATCGTGAAATGACGTCACAAGGTGCTTCAACTGATGGCCGAAGCTTCTGAATAAGAAAGAGCTTCGAACTTTTGAACGGACTCTGTCAAATTTGCAACAGCTGTTCCGCAGGCAACAACAGGCAGGCAGGCCATCGAAGTTGTGAAGCACGAATGTCGTCCACACTGACCTAAGAAACGCCTGCATAGCGAAGACCAGGTCTATTGATTTTCACGTGTGTAGAGACAATGATCCATGCTGTAGTCTTTTCTCCTTGAAGCCAGAAGTAACAAAGTTTTGGCAAAGCTTGCATGCAAGCAGGACATAATTACATGGTGAGCGCTACTGTGGACCGTCTTTGTTGCAAACGTCTGGCGCACAGTCCAACTCGCATTAGTGATATCGATCGCTGAGGAGTTGATGCACAGTTTGACAAAAAACATCCTATCCATATTTACAATGGGTTGCCATCACCAACATCCACCTAACTTACTTGCACAATTTTGCAAGATGACACTTGTTCGTGTTTAGAAATTCATGATTGTGAAAGTTTTTTGTTTTATTTGAAGTTTGTGTCTGCCTTCTTAAATCGCTTAGCAGCGAAAGTATGGACTAAAAGTTTTCTCTGTCAAATTGTTGTGAAAGTGTATCAGCTTGTGTATAATCGCAAGTTCCTGACAAAAAAATGGCGCGTATCACTTTTTACCAAGCAGTCTTTCTCGTCGCAACTGTTTGTATGAAACTCAAGAAGGCCTCGAAAATCCTTAACGGGCTTCATGGCTTCATGCAGAGACGTTTGCATTCATTTCTGGCAATGGCCACAATGGCCACCTACTTGCCTTCGGCAGAAATTGTAGCAGACATTTTATTGACGTCACTCCAAGGTTCATTAATCGCTACGCTTGGTCGCGCAACTGTTGATGCATAAAGGCGATAAAATATCGTATCGAACACTTAAATTCGAAACTACAGAAACTACAACACAGCTACAGAAAACTACAGAAACTACAACACAGCACTCTTGTTTCAAAATCAGCGGCAGCGGAAGTAAAATTGAAAAAAGCAGTTTTCAAACAATTTTAAACTTTAACACTTTTTTCTGAACAAAAGCTCAAAAATTAAATGTTAAATGCAAGTGACCTTGGTGGCCTGGTGGGGGGGTAGGGGGCGAATATCAGTAAAAGCGCGAGGTTTCAAATGAAAGAGCAAGAGAGGTAGATCAGAATATACCGAAATCTACCGTCGACGAATTTGAGTATTTTGGAAAAACATTTTGCGGCAGGAACGAATTCCGTGCAAAAATCTAAGTAAACAGTGAAAAAACAACGTCAATATACTTTAAATGTTTTTTGTCAGTTTTCAAGTTTCGTTTTGATGAACAAAAACCTTTTCATGTTAAAAAAATGAAAATCAATATATAATCAAAATTCGAACAATATTACAGCGTTTTGTTCCACATAGGATTTTTCCCGCTGTGGAGCCAATCAATTCATTTCTTTTTGGTTTCCTAAAATAAAATTGGAAAAGGTCACCCATAGTTCATTGTTTCCTTGCTTTCCCATGGAGTCCGAATGTTACGAATGTATCCTTCAAGTTTGGATGTGTTTGCAGTATAAAAAGATAAAAATGTTTCGTGGAAAAAACTGTCATTCCCGTTAAAATTTGATCTGATAGAAAATTGCTGTTGTTAGGTTGAAAATGTTGTTCAAAAATTTTTGTTTTGTGTTGAGATGCTTCGCACAACTTTTCTCACGGCATCCCAAAGCGTGGAACCAGAACGTGATTGATGCTTACGTCGTATGCTATTTAAGAAACCATCCAGTACTTTCTGGAATGAAACACCACGTTGTACATCTGGATGAGTTTTATTTTACTTTGGTTTCTCATCCCGGGTCTGGAAACAAACCCGGGTCTGGAAACAAATCCCGG
>JGI24159J19872_10004088_pt1 | contig 18494 bp, 11 predicted proteins | sample Ectturendosymbi4_FD_19872 | JGI IMG/M metagenome (IMG submission 19872) | reverse complement strand
CGAATAGATTGTTGATCTCCTTATCGCAAATCTTAACGAACAGAATTAAGATATGAAAGTTATGTGAGCGTTGTAACATGTCGAGAAGTGCTTGAATGTTATGAAACATCATACTTTGGTGAGTACCATGTTGTTTTATTTGAACATATATGTCGTGACGAATAAAAGCTATAAAACCAAGAATTATATGCTTTACTGGTGTGTGTATTTTCTAGTGTGAACCGTTGAGAAGTAATTAGCAATCGGGCAATTAATAGGGTCTGTCAACCAGATATAGCTTCTGCGAGAACGGTCCCAGATTCAGTAATGAGAACTCACGCATAAATGATATCTACTGGATCTAAAGCACATTACGATGCCACCCTGTAGGGGTCGCATCTTGTGCAACACTTGGTTGTTGTTTGCTTCCTATCAGAATTTCTGGCTACGCGTCTGGCCCCCAATCAAAGATGCGAATAATGTTTTTCTCTTAAAGTTTATTGCAGTCAAAGAACTTACGAATGGCATTCAGAAGGCAATAGTTCCTCGATTAATCATCAAAGATATACAATTAAAATTACAAAAGCAAAAATATAATTTGACACTGTGTGCAATCACATTTTTGACTTTAGTAAATGAAAAAGACGTCACTTCTAACAACCACCTGCACTTTACTTGCGTAACCACCAAAACATTAACATTATCAACAGGACATAACGAATGTCGCTCACGCAAAACCAAAGTATCACCACCGCCATCAAAACGTGACCGAGATCAAGTTGTAAACGCAAGCCCTCTGGAAGAAAATCTTGAGAAAGGCGAAACCACTCTGTTGCTTTCGCCTTCAAGCTTTGGAAATAGCTTTTGATTTTCGTTTCAACTTCAGGACCAAGTTTTTCTTCCATCTGCTCTCCTACTTGGTTGGCAATTTCAGCATTAAGATCAGATGCACAAGTTGCACCGAATCTCGCACCCAGTTGGGCTTCAACTTCACGCCCTACGCATAACTCCAGCTCGTTTTCCAACGCTGTTTGGAACTGTTGTTGAAGTTGCTTGTCGACCACTTCAGCAATGTTTGATTCTAGATCCCCAGAGTAACCGGAACCCAAATTTTCGTTGAGCTGTTTCTTCACTTCAACTGCAATTTTATCCTGAAGCTCTATTTCATTTTCTTCGTCGATTCGTCTTTGTTTTTCTTCATCTTCAAATGCCTAGCATACAAATGTTACGAGTGTAAAACAAAAGGGCGACGACAAAATGTGTTCTTTTCTGGCTTATAGCTGATATCTACATTGCAGCTCTGTCCACTCAAAGGAGAAATGATATTACTGACATTTGTGATGAAATGTTCGAAAGGAACAAATGAGCGAAATCTGTGTAAAAAATTTGCGATTTATCCAAACTAGGCTTTGTATATGTGTCAGTTTTGTATTGAAATTTTTGAACACATGTGCAAAAGACGAACTGATAACTGTCTGGAGATTGCGATAAACACACTGTCTTGAAAAACGTGCTGGGTCAGTTATGCTTTTGTTATTGCGCTTCGTGATCCTCCATTTTCTGTCCGTCACGTTTGTGAATGGAACTGCGTTTAGTCTACACTCTACACTACTGCACACTCACGCTTTGAAATCCCCACTCGAAAGGCCATCTTAACAACGGAAGATACTTTGCAGAAATATGGTGACAATGTAACCTTGCTTAGTTACTTTTCAAATACTTTTGACTAAGCTTGAAAATTTCATGTCATTACAGTCGGCGGAACGAAGAGGGTCACAGGCGGTCCAAAACCGTACTATTTAAAACAATGTGGCCCGAGATTAAAGGTACTCCCACTATTTCACTACATTTCATAGTTTTCCATTTATAACGTACATCATGTTAAAAAGTTTGTTTGAGTGCTTGATTTTGTCCATAAGGCAAGCTTATTTCATCGCAACCTTGTGCCAATATACCATACGTGCGTCTCTTTTTCATAGATGGCCTGCTGATCTCTGCGACAAATGAATGAACGGTCAGTTTGCAGTAAAAAAACTCAGGCTGGTCGTGTGTGTAATAAAACCCACACGAGTTTAGGCGTCCAGTCTAAGGATACAAATCTTTCGAATGGACATTAAGAGAAAAAATTTGGAATATTTTTTTGTTACGATTTATCGGCATCACTTGAAAATTGGTATCAGTCTTCTTTACGCAAATTGAATTTTTTTACACAGAGAACCGTGTATCGGAGTTAATGGCACTGACAAAATATGAAAGTATCTGCGATAACACCACAGCGAGTGTTGGTGCGTTTTCGCATTTCAACTTTTTGAGAAACTGTGCAAAAAGGATATTTCAAGCTTGAATGATCACAGTTTGTTCTGCGCTTCCTACATGTCATTTTCTGCTATAAACTTACTCTTTGGAAAACAAGTTCATTTTTAAATCTACTACTATCACTTTCTCAGATTTTTTCACGTAAACTCATTCTTTGAAAAGTTTTTACATGAAACCTATCCATAGTAACATGTTTTTCATTGCTATACAAGCGATCAATCGTTTTGTTAAGATAACATAAAAAGACTGGGTTGGTAGATGGTCTGACAAGTCACTGGAACGTGCTCTTTAGCATGGATAATAAATCAAAATGCCCTATAATATTCTCATTCATTACTTATTTTTGCCATATATGTATTTAAATTTAGATCATTTAGAAACGAAGTGCTGTCTCGAATTTTCTGTCTTGCCAATTTCACGCAGCAAAAATGTTTGAATGGAAGTCCAAACAATCAAACACAATATATTTGCACAAAACACCTGTGCTGCAGTGTGCAAATAATAAACACCACACATAATAAGACCAATCTGCACTCTTTTTGCGATCCACATCAAGTAAAGAAGTGACTTATTATTGTTTGAGAAACAGTGAAAACCATTACGACACCTAAAGAATCTAAAATTGTTTTCTTCTGAGGTTTGTATTGTACCTTACAATCAGTACCTGCAAAGAGGATTCGTTTGGCATGTACAGTTGCTGCGACTCGGCAGAAAACACTCCTGAAGCTGTTGGCATCTCTGTGGCTAAAGAAGACTTCATGGAAGCCAAGCGACCCCACTGGCCTTGTCTAAATAAGAGCAAAGTGGAAAACTTTAATTGAAGTTTCTTTTTTCCCATGTGTCAACCACCTTCGTCAACAGCGCTTTGCTTAATAGTTTATAGAATACCACTTGAAACCATGCTCAAGTAGTACTTTCTAATATTCCGCAACATACACAGTAACTACTTGCACGCTATCACAAAGACACGTTTATGAATGAAACAAACCAATCAAATCCGCCACAACCAAGATTGATGTTCTTAAGCTCAACTTATGAAGGTGTTGGCGTCTAACTACAATGCGATACAAATAAAGACCAAGAAGCAGGTTGAGTTTCAATCTGATAATCTGATTCGTCGCTTTTCAAGGTAAAGTTATGATTTCCGAGCAACAAAAATTAAGCCAAAGAAACTTTTTATGTCTTTTGATGCAAGTTAGTTTGAAAATGTGAAAGAATTAAGATTCCGTATTTTGTCGCGTTTGTTTAGATAAATTGCAGGGTTCAAATTGAAGTGCACTTGTTCGTTTGTGGAACATACGTATTTACGTGGTGTTAAAGTATCGTAAACGTAACACATCACTCAGATTGTCGGGGCTGTTGGAGACCTCAACAAACCGGTTAAATCACGCACCTAGTGGTGTATGTATGTGAAAAGTTCGAAGAGATCCGGTTTTAAATCCTGTGAGTTTATAGCAGGATTCATTGCGACCTTTGCTACTAATCGTAGGATTAGGTGTAGCTTATCTAATGCGCAAACCGGAAGAAGGGGTCGTCTAATTCAAGCAAATTTTAAAGCTATACCATAGAAATAAAGGAAGTGCCATGTGCAATAAAAAACAAAAATGAAATACTTCAAGGAAAATGAAAACATACCGTAAACACCTGACCTTTTCCTAGTTGCTGATATTTCACTAGTTGCTAACGACACTTGTAGAAATTTCCCTCGTTTTGTGGTTGGTTGCTAGTTCGTGAGTTTTCCCAACTGCATTCATCGTTCATTGCATAACAGATGACTATCGTGTTTCTCAGTATACCAGCGCGACTTTCTGCGTGCTTAGCAGACAAATGATGATGAAGTTCTTTTATTTTTGTCACAGCCATCTGACATGCTTGGAGCAGAATTAGAGCAAAACGTGATCCGATTGCTTCAAAAGACTGTGCCGACCTTGTAAAGTTGGTAGTTTTAGTAGCACGACAAAATGTAAACAATGCGTTTATTTACTGTTTCTCTTGTCCGTATTGCTGCTTGTGTAAGTTGTAATCACATACACTACTGCAAACCAGTCCCGTTGCCACGGGGGGGTTTGCTGAGTTTGCGGCCCCAAACAAAACTCCAAGCCCCCCCAATTTGAAATATGAAACACTGTAAATTAGTGGAATTTTTGTCAATTTGAATGTCAAGCCCCCCCCTGCACGAACGAAAAGACCCCCCGCACAACCGCAAAGCCTCCCTATTGACGACGTTCTGACGACGGTTCTGCTGCAGACTCACGGTTGCTACCAAGTGCGCCTTTTGATTTCCAGGTGGAGCGCCGATAAAAATACCAAGCAAAATTACTCTTTGCGTATTCGCCTCTCATGTGCTTGCACATGCTAATTTGAAACTGCAGCTCTGTTGCATGATTACTGGTCACGGATCGGATTTGCGTGTGGTGCGTAACGGCAAGGTTCGCGTTGAAGCCCGGTTCGCTACAGTTTGATTTTTTGTCTCAACTGTAGCCAAACGTCTTAGTTTGAAGAACATTCCTTAACATAGGCTTGGTAAATCTGTCATCAGTCTTTGTTTGCAAGCACATGTGTAACTAAATGCATAGTCAAAGAAGGTTGTAGTACAGTAAAATTGATATGGGTAAATACCTTAACTATGGTACACAAATTTACACTTTTGCACTGATCTCATTTTAAATGCGAAAAAGTTAACCAAAATCTGGGGGGGGGGGCATGGCCCTCCCAGGCCCCCCCTAGGAATCACCACTGTTGTAAATCGTATCGTGTTTTTTGTTGTTTATGTGTTGATACTGAAAAAAAGAGACAACAAGATGAACTATACCTTTTCCCATGTTTTTAAAGTTTATTGAAAGGTATGTGAACTCAAGCCTAATGCTCTGTTAACTTACAAATACCTACTACAGTTCTATCGGAATTTGACTGACTCAGTATCGATTGATTAAAATATGGCGACTAATTCCACTTTAGATCGTAAAGAGTTACTGGTGAAACTTTAATTTGCAAAAGCATTTTGTTTCTGATGAATGAAGTGCACGTTAACTCGGCAATGGTATTACACTGAATAACAACTACCGGTACTCAATATACGTACTGTGAAAATGTAGTTTCTAAAGGTTTGATTTGCTGCAGACTTACTTTGCCGCTTCTGTTGAAGAGTTGATCAAATCTTGCATAGCGTTTGCTTGACTGCAAAGATTGTCCATGTATGGGTTTGTTTCTCCCAGAACGGCTGACACCACGTTTATATTTCGTTGTATCTCATTTGCTGCGTTTTGTGCTCTTTCATCCGCTTTCTTGTCGACACCATGTGCTCTAAAATTTACAATAGTTTTGTATTCAAGGTCATGACAAAGATAAGTTTTCATTGGACGCTGAGTTAAGAAGGTATAATTTTCTAACGGAGAGGAAGAGTTTGCAGCCCATTAGAATATTGTAGAAGTTCAAAGAATTTCAAATTCGACATTTTGAAGCATTTTTTAAACAATCACAGCCAAACACAGACCAAAGACAGAATATTTGTATAGAACGATATGGCATCAGCTAAAACTTCCAAGTCATCCGCGATAATTGTCAGAAGCCCGAAAGCAATATCAGAATTTTCTAATTAAGGCTGCAAAACTTCCACTGCTTTCGACTTCAGTCCATAAAATATCAGTCGAGAACATTGACCACCGCCGTTTTTACGAATGTAAAAACTGATCAATAGAACATACAGCTTACTTTACGTCATCGCAAGCTTGGTCGAGATTTCGGAAAGCAATTTTTCGACATTCTTCTTGGTAGTGTTTTGTGAAAGCACGTTGAGCGCTTCTCCATGAAGAATTTACTCTTTGCCCGGACATGGAATAGGCTGATGTGTTTTGAAGAATTACCTTGGCCTCAGAGTTGGTTTCTTAAACAAAAGTTATGTCAAATAATATTTTTAATTTTAAAAAACACCAAAATAAAGAATAATTGGAAACGGAGTACTTCCCCATGTTTTTGGCTTGCAAAAATTTCCCATCAAATTGTGCCAAATTTATTCGAGATTCATTTGCCTACAAGCGCACGCCAAAAATGCAAGCCCGAATTTTCTTGTGAAATGGCCAGTTGCAATGGATTCACAAAACCGGACATGAATTTGCCAATTGGCAGATGTCTTATTATGCAAAATGTCTAACTACATAAAACGCAAAGGGTTTGTTAAACACCATACTTTTTACGAAGCTGAATACAGTGCACTCCTGTGTTATTCTTATGTTACTGCTGCTGCAGGAAACATATCATACCGCTATTAGCAACTGACGCTAGCAACTTGGAAGAACTTGCAGTACATAATGATTGACATATTTTGTTCATTTTAAGCAATTTCACGCAGCATGTTTCTGAAAGCCAATTTGCTGAAAAGTATGCCGTTCTTTTCCTTGATCTTTCCAACGCCATAATTCATATCACAATTCTGTGTAAAGCTAGTTATAAACAAAAAATGTCACCAAATTAACACTGATTAAAAAAAAGCATTAGCTTTTCACAACTCAAACGGCAATATGCTTAGTTCAATTGGATTGAAATTTTAAATGTACTCTTAAAACCATGAAATTACATCAAACTGCAAGCCAATTAAAGAAGTATAATATTCTGTTTCATGGTAGCAGTTCTTAAATTATCCTAGCTAAACCGGTATTGGTCCCAAATTTTCTCCTCAAAGTAATAATAAGATACCCGTCAGTGAATATTTCTTTTTCCATCTAAAAATCAATAAATTTTTAAAGAACAAGTTTTGAAGTTTTGGCTCTTCTTCTGCAATAGCAAAGTTTCAGTGTGGATAAAAGAACCTTTTGAACGCATCGGTGAGATATCACTCATTGGAGTCAAACGCAGTTCTATGTAGTCGGTGAAATGGTGCTCGTCTGATAGGTGATCCAAGAATGATGTCATAACTTGCAAGATGATTGAGTGGTCAAGCTGGGAAAAAAGAAGAGGAGAAAGTTATTTTACAACCAATACAATAAAGAAAAACAGGTTTTTCGTATGTGATAGCGCCGTTTTTGAAACCTGACAAGGTCGCATGTAAAACATGCTGCAGAAAACCTGAAACATACGTCATCATTTCCCGTTTGCTCCGCTAGTCTTACCAATCGTATGCGCTGTTTAGATTTGTTCATATTTGCTGACAGTGTAATTTAACTTCGAAACGTTAACCAGACCTGTGCAAAAATCGCCGTATGTCTTGCAGTTAAATGTACCTTCAATTAGCTCCAACTAAGTTTTAGTAAAGTTTAGGGATTTTTGATGAACTATCGAATGTGAGCGAAATCTATCAGCGAATGCGTATGCCAGCCGAAGATGTCTTTTTGAAGCGTTATCAGTAGGGCAACCAAAAGGCAATAACGTAAAATTTTTTCTGCCTTTTGTAAAGCTTATGAAACGTCCACAAACCAAATTTCATGCTCAAAGCATGAGGGAATCCCAAGTTATTAGGTCAAAAAAAGTCAAAATTTATCATTAGGTCAAAATGTATCGTTGGGTCAAACTTTTCTTGCAGCACAGTTTTTTTTCTTTTCATCGATATTTTATTGCAACTACAACAACAGATATTGATATGCTTTTGCAAGTTTTGTTGCAATTCTGCAATAATAGTGGGTTTGCTGCGATTTTTGACGAAATTATGTTGTTTTGCCCACTACTGGACAATTGAACATTATGTAGGATAAGGTGGTATGGGAAGAAACGTGGTCTTACAGTAGGCTACTTGGCTTGGTAAATGCTCAATGCATTATGCATTAAGTGTTTCAACTTTATGATGTTCTCAGGTTTGTCTCTACTGTATTTATTAATCTACTAATCAATATATCATCCCCAAAGTTAAACAACCAATTTTTTTCATTTCAAAGCATAAAGTGCATGAATATATTTCTGGGTTAACCTTAGCACCTAAAGCCGAACTATTTTGCTATTGCAAACCCAGAAAAATTCTAGGTCAAAATAAAATCAAAATGTGCAAATTATAGAGTCAAAATTTTAAGTTTTAGGTCAAAAATTTGGTTGCCCTAGTTATCAGTGTTTTTTAAAGTTTTTCAAACAAGGTGTCGTGGTGGAACTTTAGGATGTCAATACGATTTGCCCTCTTATGACTGATTATAATTTTAACTGATATTCACAACAAGCGCAAGTTTCCGTTCAAATACTATTTGAATACAACATTCACTTTTGGTAAAAAAAAAACGAAGAGACTTTCATTCACAGAAAGCTTCGATGTCCCTATATACTTTCCAAGTCCAACCGACTATATCTGTCCCAAGATACAAGGTCTTCGGATTCCTTTCTATTGTTACTATCCTCATGTATCAATGCTCTCTACACGTCAGCAGGTAGGGTATTTTTGTTTTCGCGCTTGTCTTACCGCAGTGCTAGAGCGCCACGTTCTTTGTGCTGCGCTACGATACAGTCCGACGCTCTTTCCTCCCAACCCTTCTACGCGGCTAGTTGAACTTCGGCATCACCAAGCAACGTATGATTGATAGAAATATTCAAAACAGCATGAGTTTCATTTAAAAGTCTGTTAAGATGGGACGTTTTGATCCGCTTGAAGAATGACAAACCACTCTCTGGCCACGCTGTAGAGTGTAGAAGACAGAGTGATCCTCAGCGCAGTTTGAGCTGAGGATTTTCATGAAATCTTTCATGAAATCTTTTGTGAAAAGATTAAAAAAAAGAAAAGACTTTTGTGAAAAGTAATCCTCACCGAATTTCATGAAATCTTTTGTGAAAAAGGGTCTCTGCATAAGATGAAGCATAAGGTAGCAGCATCTTTGGAACCTTTCAGAGCTGTGGTAGCCATGTGTTCAGAAATGTTGGCCAATCATTTAACACTTTGTCAGTTTCTCCTACGACGGGACTAAACCTTTATACTAATTCCTTTGCTTGATCAACGCCGTAACTTTCACGCATTTCGACTNAAACGTAAATAGTTTNGATCGAAGTAGTCAAATGCACTGAGAAGCTCAGGTTCAGGATAGCAATTTCTATCGTTACCAGAAAGTGAATTCATGTGTTTATTCCTAAGTGAAACTAGTTGCTATTCACCTTTTCTGAAAGTACCCCTAATTCACTCTCAAACCTTTCCCAATCAGCTTTAAAGCTCCTTTTAAAGGTACAGATTTAGCGGCGGCATCATAGAGCTTAATGATACACATTCTACAGGTTTCATCTGTTCAAAGTTACAAAATCCCTCCCGAAACACTTTGCTAAGTTTTGTCAAAAGGAAAGGACTATGGCAAAATTTCTTGTTTTCCAAAGTCGCAGTAACCCAGTGCAATTGTATCATTTTTAGTTTTTTGACAACTGCTTCCGTGCGGCCGAAATAGTAAAAATCTCACTCCTGGGAGTCTGAAACGTGGGCATCCGAAGGAGGTGGAGGGTGACTTGCCCACCTGGATTTTGAAATTTGATATTTCCTATAACTTTTCGCTAAAAAAATGTTTTTCTCTTAGTTTCGAATTGGTATAATGACAGTTCACCACTGTTGCCCCCCTACTAAATTGCTTTTGGCCACCACCTGGAAAAATCCACTATTGGCCCCTTCTGGAAAAAATTCTTCCAACACTAATGCTTAGCAGGTCTCACAGCAGCCTCACTTGACAAACATCTTGTTTTGCATGCTCGCTGCAATACGCTGACCTTTTGTCTTCATAGTAGTCTGATGCATCGCCAGGCAAGCTGATCGCAACGGTGAAACAGCAAAACGCTTCCATATTTTCAGTAAAGTGCTTTCGCATTTTTGTACAGCATGCAAATATGCGGCAGTATCGCAGCAGGCCAAAGCGAGATGGATCATGACAATGCACAGATACTATAGATCGAACTTCCCCGTTCAACTTCTCCGCCAGAGAATAGTGTTGGCCTTTCATTGCAGCATTCTAAAATTTAGGGTGTCATTGCAAAACTTTAGGGTGTCATTTTGACACCCCAAAACGGTATTAAGGCACTGGTTAATTCACATGTAAAGCTTGTGTCATCATGGCTAATCGTTGCTTTTGTCTTTAGTTAAAAACGCGTCATTTCGTGCTCTATTTCGATTCTCTGATACTTCTTTTTGCGAATAGAATCGATGAATCTTGAGCAAAAGAGAGTGCTGCGAAGTGGCATTGATTCAAAAGCGATGCAGAGGTAGGATGTGTTGCAATCTACTAATTGTCTGCCATTTAGTTGGTATTGGTTGAAGTAAGAAACAACCTGTCATGATATATATTCCCAATAGAGAATGCGCCTTATATCAAGGGTGGGCAATTAGCGGCCCGCGGGCAGTGGCCCACGGAAGCTTTCAGGAAAAATCTTCAAGTCTGTAATTTCTTCCAACTTATCATAGTAAATATTAGTGCTGAGGCTAACTTGAACCGAGGCTTGCTTCTATTTCCATCAACTTGTTTTTATTTCCATTAGAATTAATGGCAGAAATAAAAAATAATGGAAATAATGGGTGCAGCTGTTCGCTCAACGCAGCCTTTTTAAAGGGGCCCCCGATCCAAATTAATTGCCAACCGCTGCTTTATATTGTACTTCATAGAGGACTGTTGCACGATTGCTGTTGAAATGAATTTAAAGTTGAACTTGTGCCTCACTGCTTCACTCTGCGCCGCAAAAAATTATCTGAGACATAAATCAGGACGATTTTCCGTTGCCGTCTGACGGTTTTGTTAATCACGGATAAAAAGAAAACGAAACAAAATTCCTATTGTATGAAATTCTAAGTGAAAATTCAAACAAGCTTTCGGAAGCCAAATAAGAGCAGTGGTCAAGTATTTACAGCAGATTTCTGCCCAAACAAGCTTGCAAGATAAACACATCTTGTGGCACAATGCTTTTATTTAATTTTTTCACTCATCCCGACCCATACAGCGCATGAGGCTTTTTTGAGTTATTCATAAATTTTGTCAGTGTCGCTTTTATTCCATAGTTTCGGTTTTGCTTATAATTTTGATTTTCTTCTTTCTGTAACCAGATATTAACAAATGAAATATTACTGCCAGCGCACCCGTTACTGTTGTTGTCGCACTTGAATCAGATATTGCTACCAACTGTTAAGAACTGTACTGATGAAGCACTAACACTGATGAAACTGCTGTGATCACCGAAGCGTTTACGATTAGGCTATTTAACACTACTATTTTTTGTGTGTTAATATTTGGCAGGAAAGTATTCATAACTTTTAATATGCTGAAAAAGTAGAATGAAATGCAAACAAATAAATAGCTCTGGTTATTCCGGCTCTGCACAGTGCACAGGAATCACTCGGTCGACACAATTGGTGGCTGATACAGTTAGTGCTACATGGGTAGTTACCTCCATTAAAATATAATTTTGCAAAAGACCAAGGCTGAGTACGTAAATTCGAATTTCGTATGCCTGTCTATGACATGTGCCAGCAGTCGTTGTTGTACAGCGTTGCATCGTTAGTCTTGTAGCCCTGAATGTGTGCAGACCCCTGATCGGTATGATTTTAATGTTGCTTCAATTTGAATGGGGGTTATTGTGGAGATTCGTGTGTTGTTGCCTCGCCGCCTTAATTTGTTTATCGCGAAACGTTGATTGCTGCCATGACATGTCGGGGCAGTTGGCGTTTGTATTTCACGGCGAGTGTTGAGCGAGCCTTCTCGTTGCTGTCGCTATTATGTGTTCTTGACACTGCTCTTTGTTTCTGCAGATGGTAACTGCGATTTTATGTTAATTAAAACCAATCGTACTAGAGTCGCCCCTCAGGTCAAATCGTGTCGCACGAAGTACACCTTTTGTACTTTGCAATCTGTAGAAACAAGTTTCAAAAGTAAATTAATGAATTTACTTTTGATCAAATTGCAATTTGATCGTTTTGGAAATTTTTTAAATTTCTTATTAAGCTTCGTTATCATAAAAATGCATTTTCTCCGTGTGTGTGAGACAGTGTGAAGCAGAACCTCTGTGCGAAAGGACAATCACTGGGAGAAATTTGTAAGGTTAAGGTTCCCAGTCATCCATAGACCACACTTCACAATCACGTGGAATATAGACGACCTAGATAGACCCAAAAAAGGCGTGGCGATTTCTTTGGGGCTTGGTTCAGCTGCAGGGATTCCCAGAGTGGTGAAATATTTACCACTTGCTTGCTAATTCTCTACACTTAGATTGATTGCCTTGAATGGTTCAAGGGCTCATTTCACTCTTGAAGTAGACTGTTTGATAAGTAGCTTGAGCCATTTTACGTGTCCACTGCTACAAGTCAGAGTGGATCTAGGAATAATGACCGGTAAAGGATATTCCATTTTCACAAAATTGCAAAATTACCAAACTGCACCCACATCGCTGGTGAGAGTTTGACGTCATACCCAGGACCCATTTGCCAATAAAGACCTCCGTATTAAGGCAATTGTCATTCCATCGCGCTAGAATGTTGTCTGTGGCAAAACGTTTTTAGGTTTGATATTCAACCTTGCCTTGGTGAAAGTTCTAATGACAAGCAATACAGCTTGAAAAATCATGAATAATACATGAAAACCAAACTAAATTTGTTTTGATTTCGTCATAATGCGAGAAGTTTTATCTGTACTCACTTTTGACCCTGTATCAAACACGATTTCGAAATCTCTGTGTTGCCTTCACGTACTAATGAATTAAATTTAGTTTCACGCCAAAAACCTCCAACTTTCTTTACCAAGCAACCTAATGTTGTTGCCAGGCCCGCAATCAGAGGGAGAAACAGGAAAATTTCCCCCCTCCGAAATTCAAGTTCAGTTGTTGGGTGCTGTACAAGTTACAATCATTTTGCCCCACCCCCAAAATAGGGCAAAAACAACTTACAAATATTTTGTCCTCCCTGAAAATTTCAGCTGATTGCGGCCTTGGTTGTTGCACCCACCTCGTGTGGTCTTGGAATTGTAAGAGAAATCGGAATGTTCTTGACAGACTGGGCAGGCATATTGTGGATAAAATACTCCAGTTCCTTTATTACATCTTCATTCAAGTCAGTCTTGAAACAAAATAGGAAAAACATTTGCAACTTTTAAGCTTTTATTTGAAGCAAAACATATTATCCATCTCTTATTTATTTGTGGCTTGTTCCTACCAACGATAATTTTCTTCATGTGAAGGTCTCGAACTTTTTTCTGTAATGAATAGAATTACCACCAGGATGTTGAAAATGCAATTGGAGAAATTTTTTTGTCATTTGCAATAAACTTGGTGTTTACCATAAAGTTTGCTGACTGGCCATTTTGTTCTTGTAAAATGGAGCAGGCGTTTTTAACAAATGGAATGTTTGTTGCGTTTTTATATCGCTTTCTTGACCACACAGTGTTGCAATGCGTATGTTTAACGGCGTTACGTACAGGCTAAACCAGAAAATATACTTGACAACGCCTAGTGGGTCGCAATTTGACTGTCGAGAGAGTGAGCTTTTCTCGAATCACTCATGATGATGCGCTTCAGACAGTGAAGCTCAAAACGTCTTTAGACCGCTTGAAATGCTACAATGGGCATTTCAGACACATCACTCACAAACACAACATTACTTACCACCAAAAACTGCAATGAAATGTCATCTTTGATAAAAGTGACTCCTTCAAGGCCTGTTAAACGAATCCGTATGTCTGATATGCCTGGTTTTTTCCTGCCAAAATAATCGTGTGTAGTCATTATTTGGTTAAAATTAAAAGCTGTGTGACATAAAAAAAGATAGCCAGAAACAGACAATTGCAACATTACTCTGACATATCGCAAAAATGTTATAGAACCATTCTCGTATTATGAAATTTTGATTTCTGTTTCAGATTCCAACATTTGATCTTGGTCTTGCTCTTCATTGCGGAGATTCTATTCTGTATCAATTTCAGCCTGGCAAGTTTTTCAGCATTTCGATCCTAGCCTTGACTTAGACATTTTTGGTCTCAACCGCACTGCATTATAATGAAAATAACGGCCAAAGAAAAAGATACTTATAGACCAGCACTGCAAAGAACAGCGACTTTTCTCTCTGGGATCAGCCAAGCTAAAGGTAAAGTTTTCTGAGTCTTAACAGAATTTGGTTTATGAAGATTCTATGGCTCGTTTTATTAATGCAGAAGCAATTAGGTTTCGTAATTCTCTCCCCAAACTCATGCATACCTACCAATGCTTTCCTTTAAAACATACCAAGTGAATATGCACATTTTTGAGCCTCTGAATGGCCATCTGTCATAGTAGCTGGCAGGTTATGGCCAAAAAATCAGTGATTAATTAATTAATCCCTTAGGCCGTTAACTGTCTGGATGAGGTCCTACATTGAATTATAGCAAACGAATTTGGTGCATTTGCCTCATGCACCAAACAATCTTTGAGTATCTGTGCATTTTTGTCCACTGCACGTTATTCACTTAATGTTACAACGTAAAGAAATCCTTTGTTTGTTTGGGGACGAACATCTCATTTTGCTCCAACATAAACTCTTGCTGGGAAACAAACACAATCTGACTTGCGAAAACCAACAGTGAAATTCTTCAGTCAACACATTTGCACAATGCCCACAGATTTGCGAACCTAAACAATGGCCAAAACCACTTCCTTGATTGGGATCAAATGAAGTATAGTCCTGTCAACTTATCAAAAAGATCAACATTTCTCGTCTGATGAGGTTTGGTTGAGTGACACCACCAACAATTTTTTCTCTTTTCGTTTCCAGTGATTGCACTTCCCGAATTCAAATAACTCTTAAGTTTGTGGGATTAGTCATTACTGTGACTCACCAAACTCAACCTCACTAAACTCATTTTTCGCATTTTCAACCGTGCAGCAAGGACCTCTTTCAGACTAGGTTTAGTGAATCAGTTACCAGAAAATAGCGGGCTGGCCTGCTAGTAATATGGTTGTTTCATAGAGTGTTCACGTCACACAATGTTTGCTGCTATAAGACACTGTCTTCCAGACCATTAATTTATAGCCTAACTATAGCACACATTAGCTGTCCACAAAGTCTTCCAAACTTTTTTCGAAGGCCATATAAGGTATTACACAGCAGCCTGAGGGCCTGACATCTTACGTAATGTGATTGAATTGTTTCGATAAATGTTACATTCCACCAAATCAACAAGTTTTTCCTAAATATATTATTTTTCATTAGTGACAAAATGTCTTCGCGAGCGACAATATGGTTTCGTGGGCCAGATCTGGCCCGAATCCCGCAGTATGGAAACCCTGGTGTAACAAAAAATGATTATGAAACTTCGAATAAATTGGTGTCTGGTCTAGAATATTCCATCCAGAACTTTTACCTTGGACGTCATTGTCAAAAGTAAGGTCAAAGACAGATGAGAGTAAAGTTGGATAATATAACTGTGTCCCTAGCCCTTTCAACACTACTGATTTTGCAAGGTAAGGTATTATCGTGCAGACTATTCTTCACCAGACCCAATGGTTTTGACTCACTACATCTTTAACTCAAGACCTTTTGATTATCACTCTCACAATTTGTTTTGAAAAAGTAAATTTTTGGAAACCTTATTCTAACCTCTAATTGTCTCACGAGACTCTCGTTACTGCCCAACGTATAATATTTCATTATTTTATACACTGGGTAATCAGTGTTTCCCAATTGAAAATATGAAAAGTTAGGTGAAAACCTTGGGTAGTAGGAGGATGCTTATTATGCCAACAGGCATAACCAAAGGCCAAACCATGCATTGAATATATGTTCTGGGTATGAAACCTCACTAGGCAGTATCTACCCCTAAAATTTTCATTTTTTTAAACCTACGTATTTTATTGATAAAATTTTACCAACTTATTGTCACTCCAAAAACTTCAGTTTCTCATGGATCATAAACTGCCTCAAGGTAGTAACATACCAACCGCAAATAATAGTGAAACATTTTTAGTTTTCTTTTTATGTGAATTTTAAGAAGACCGCTTTCGCGTATGAATAATCATACGCTGGGCATTAAATAGGTTAAGGGCTTTATTTTACCTAACAAGACTCGTCAGGATCACTTCAAAACAAGAGCTGCAAACGTCTGGGATCTGGTCAAGAACTGCGAATGTCTTAGAACTCACTCAGGGGTGAGAACTAAACATAACAATCGAAAAGGACGTATTACCACAAACCTGCGCAGACGTTTTCGAACAAGCCACGTAGGTTTATACTGTGTGCATTAGGCGTAGTTTGATTAAGTTACTCACTCAGACACACTGGTAGCACTCACAGTCTCACAGCACTAAAAATGGAGTTTTTAAGCTTGTGAAAGCCATGCTGCAAATTCATTCATGCTTATTTTGGCGCAGTATAAACTACCGCTATCAGCAGTCAGTCTTGCTGCATTACCTGCGAAGATGTCTGCATTCAATTGAACCATAGGGTCTGGCCAAGGATTTTTCGAGTTTATCCCAAATTTCTGGGTACAGTTTTTGACAATGGCAATGTTATTGTCAATTGTGATTTTTCGACATTAAATGTTTGTGCCATTCATACTTTTTCCATACATTTCAATTTTACATTTTTGAAATATGAACTGAAATTTCCCTGTTGTAAAGCACAGTACCAGCAACTATACGGTGCACAGACATTTCATCACGCGACAATTAAATCACTGACATTTAATCACTTGTTAATAACGCAGACAATTAAACACGCAGAAAGTTAATCCCTTGGGCTCTTTATCACTAGACAGATCAACACGCACATTTTTACACAATACATATTTTTTCAATTGTACACAATATATTTCGAACTCGCTCGTGGCATAAATCCTGCCGCCATTTACTGCCTTGTGCAAAATAAGATTCAAGCTGTGTATCATCGCACGCTGAATGAAGTAAAAAGAATGATTATTTTGGCTTCTCCTGAGAGAATTCTGCTAGATTTTGAGGGTGTGGCCGTAAATGCTTTTAAATCAGCATTTCCAAGTGCTTGCTATTTTCGTTTGGCAAAAAGTGTTATGCGAAACGTTAACGAAATTGGGTGAAGGAAGACCACAAAAAGAATGACAGATTGCGATTGGCTCTTCGCTGCTTACCTGCTCAAGATATGGTTCCTTCATTTGACGTTACTGATGTTTTTTTGATACTACCTGACAAAAATGTTTTGACACTAGCTGACAACATGCACTTTTTCAATGTCATCATCCTACATTATGGATTTTTATGAAAGGACTTGAAAAGATATGCAGATGCAGCTAGCACCATTTCAACAAACTATCCAGTGATTGAAATGTCAGTGATTAATTGTCACGTGATTAATTGTAACCAAACCAGGTAAGTGATAGATTGTCTACGTGATTAACTGTCTAGTGATTAAATGTCAGTGATTAATTGTCGCGTGACGAAATGACACGTGATGAAATGTCACCAAACCCAACTATACTTCGCCGAAATTGCAGGGTGTCAGTATCAGTTTATTTGGGAACAATCATAAACAAACATCAAATCATGTCACAGAAAACAAACCAGATTAGAACAGCGTTTATTTTGTTCCCAGGACATCTGAAGGATGATCAAAATGATAATTCACAACGACTAATGTGGAGCTGTATATTCTCTAAAGCTTGCGCATTTAGTTGATAAATAATCCAAGCTGGACTGTTTGTCAATACTGACAATTGGTATGCCAAAAAAGGCAAAATTGTGGCAGAAAAACTACTGCCAAAATAAGTTGGCGAGTTTTTGGAAAACAGTGAATTTTGACAATATTTGTCAAATTTGGCACCATCTCACAACACTGAGCTCAACATTACATGCGGCAAAATGCCTGCCATCGTAACTTGAAGTGAACCTTTAAAGATTTGTTGCCATGTTATTGTTACACAAGAAAGACCAACAGTACAACAATCCGCTCGCAAGTTTCGCAACCTGCCTCTGCAGGCGAAGAAGCGGACATGAGTGAACTGCAAGCTCATCGTGTATGACACCAGAACAGTCAACTTGACTCTTGGGCAATATGGGTGTCATACCGGCAAATAAACTGTTTTTGCACGAATTAAATCAATCAATCGGAATTAAGCTGCTGATTTCAATTCTTTTAGAAATTTTTGGTTGTTAGTCTTAATTTCCTAGGGGGGTTAGTACCCATTTTGCTCCCCGCTGCGGACCCCCACATATATATCCCATCCAGGAAAGACTTGGCATTATTTCCAGGAAAGACTTGGCATTATTTCATCCAGGAAAGACTTGGCAGAGTCAATTATGTGATGAGCTGCAATGCCCAAATATTTGTTTTGTGGGGGACTTCAACG
>JGI24159J19872_10004085_pt1 | contig 18496 bp, 15 predicted proteins | sample Ectturendosymbi4_FD_19872 | JGI IMG/M metagenome (IMG submission 19872) | reverse complement strand
TTTACACTTGCGGATGCGGAGCAAACGAATTCAATTTTCGTTGCGGATTTGCGCTTTGCGGAGCAAAAAAAATATTTGCGACTCCCAGCACTGGTAATCACATCCCCTGGATCTGCCCTTGGAATGTTGTGAAGTATGACATTTCTCTTCCTATGATCCAATTGTGAGACTTCCGTCTATTGCTCTGTTGCAGACATGCTGTCGGGTGAATGACTGGTGTATCTGGAAAGTTGTAAGCATACATTAATCCAACGCAAGCAACAACATTCACCTTGTTGTTTGCTGATCCACTGCACTCTGAACTTTTATCTTCCACGCATAACATTCCCTTCACAGTCAGTCAATGAAAAAGAACGTTTGATTCGCACCACGGTGGTGGTCTTAAAAACGTAACAGTCCCTGTCCCACTGACTCAATATATCGAGAACAGAAACACCCATAAGTGATCATATCACGCATCCGTAATAGAGAAAGGAGTGACCCATCACTTAGGATAAGCAATTGTTATTCCTGGAAATACTTAACACAGTTATGTGATGTCACCAAAAGAATGATGCTGCAGTCGATTACCATTTGCGTGAGTTAATTTTCAATAAGTGCAAGCAGCCATAGTTTAGGATTTGCTGAAACATTGGGTGTTACTACATGCTTTGCAATTAAATCGTAGGACAGTATTTAAATCAGAATTCATTTTGATGTTAGGGTATTTTTCAGATGCCTACTTGACATTTGAACTCAAGCACGAATTTGAGCTTGACGTTTAAAACCTGTTTCAATTCTAACACAATTCAAAACTGTAGACCTACTCCAAAATGATATTCTACGGTGTTCCTAATTTAAAGCTGAGAAAACATCAAGAAAGCATGTGGTCAACGCGCATTCTGGACCACAGCCAGGCCCGTAACCAGGGGGGAAAGCGCCTCCAACAAAATATTTCGCCCCCCCTTCGGAAATTGTGTTCGACACAATTTGAAACTATTGGACAAAGTTTGAAACATTTGGCCCCTCTGAGGAAACTCTTCGCTCCCCCTGGTGTCCCAAGCTGGTTACGGGCCTGAATACAGCCCATGCACTTTCTACCAATCAACCAACAAAAAAACGAAATCACCTTGCATTGCAAATCTGTACAACTCCACATGCAACATCACCTCAGGGAGAATTTTCGATCTCATGTAGTATGACTGCTGGTACACATATGAAAAATGACCACCTACCAATGAGGTACAAAGGGACTGTAGCCTACTGGTAACAGAAAAAAACTTGCGCAAACCGGCACGATGCCGCGTCCATTTCAATCTCCTTTTTTGACTGTACTTTTCCGCTATCTAGTTTTACAATATATACTAAATGTAATCATTGCAGGAAAGCCTCATTGCTAGGGCCATTTTTATGACCTACAAAACTTGATAACATGACTTTATTTTTCAGAAAATATGACTTTGTATGACCAAACAAAAATGACTGAGCTAGAACATGCATCTACTGTACAAAAAAAGCATTACCAGCGAAAATACGCCTTGAGAGATGGTAGCCCTGTGGTTTATTAAAGCCCCACTAAACTAATCACCTCAAAACATGAGCAAAACATGCAGTTTGAGGCAAATTGGAAACATGCATGGACAATGGTTTGTTTCATTGGGGCAGCAAGAACATGCATTTTTATGGAAGTGCATTATACATCTCATCCAAGTAACTTGGTTCACCCACATCTTTTCCAACATCCGCAAGGTGTCCGAGGGGTTAAATTTGCTTGGACCTAGCGATAAAGTAGTTTCGCCTGATATTTTGAGATTGTTTTAATCTTTCCTTATTGAATTAAGTTGAAAATATGCAAAATATGACTTTATGACCTAACATGGAAAATATGACTTTATAACTTTTGTTTCAGACTTTGTAGGGGTGCGAGTTTCTTTTAAAAGTCGTTTCATAGCTTCCTAAAGCACAGAAAAAATATAACTTTAAATGGCCCTGCTCATTACCACTCTAATGCAGTGTGCCATATCACGGTGGATTGCAAAGCTTCAAGGCCTACAAATTAAGTACGCTGCCTCTCACCAGCGCTAGAACAAACAAAGTGATTCTGCTGCCCGTCAAAGGCCAATGCACGCGCCACCCCAGTGCTGCGGAAACAACAGGTCCAGCTCGCAGTTCCAGGTTGACTGTGCTTAATTGACAGGTCACACAACCCTTCGAGTACTTTGCTATAGCGACACCGGCGCTGCAAGTGCTCACAGCTCCAGACTTTCGTCATTTGCAGTGCTTCCCATACAAAACCAAATAGACGCCTAATATTTAGCTTTGTGCATGACGTTTTGGGAAGAGAGGACACATTGTCAACTCTTCTTGTCAATGCAAATTTAAACATCAAAGTGAAACAACAAACTGATCTAAAAGCAAAATTTACCGTGAAAATAGCGGGTGCTGCAGTTACGCAGTTCCTACATACGAGCCGCCATTGTACAAAACTTTTGTGCTTATCCTGTTGTCTAATTCTTGAGCGACTAATTGACGTATGCAGCTGACCAGCGTGAACGCTTGAGTCTTTTACTTAGAGGTTGACCGATAGATCGGCCTGGCTGATATATCGGCCGATATTTGGGTTTTACCGATATATCGGTCAAAACGGCCTCGGCCTCAGAAGGTATTGACAAAACGCTGTTATATTCTTCACGCATGCAGACAACTTGCACAAGAAAGCACAGCGAACCAAGTCAGACAGTTATCTTGCAGCAACGCTAGTAGGTGCGTATTCATAAACAAGCAGGCAAGAAGAACCATGGAGCGCGTGTCTACCGTCGCAGCCGAAACGAAAGCATCATCATTAATCAGATTAATTAAAAATCATGGCAAAATATTGAAATTGCTGCAATTTAAAATTTTTTTGCTCATAAATCCCGATTTTTGAATTTCTTGAAAAAAAGGTAAGGAATAGAATGCATTATTTTTTTAAATGAAGCAGTAAACAAGATTTTAAAAATTTGGGAAAATGGCCTATATATCGGTATCGGCCCCAAAAAAGCCATATCGGTCGATCTCTACTTTCAATGCATTTGAAAAATGTTTGGACTTTTCATAAGCTGTAAATTGGTTTGGGTACGGTCAACTTATTCCGTAAAACCTCTTTGTTTAAATTAAATTGTTTGATGATACTTTGCTAAATAAACGGACTACATTGAGATATACAATGGAATTCAACTGGAAACACCATCACGTCACAAAACTTGTCGACTACATTCAACTGCAAGTAAATATAGCTTAGTACTACCTGTATTCAAATTTGTAAAAATCACGGACTTACAGAAAACACAACTTGTCTGCAGAATTTTTAAGTCCTAATGGGAAAAAATCAATTTAGTTTTGGTCACATGCGCTTTACGGAGAAGTCAGAGTGCAAGCTATCTCAGTATCTGTAATTAATTAATGGCAGCGTAAATGCCCTCAGTACTAACCAAAGTAAAAAGCACCTTCCTAATTACGTTAGATTTTGCTGCGGACTCGGCCACTCTTGTCGTTGCAGCTGAATGATTTCAAATTATTTACTGTACGGTAGAGCTAGCAAGTAACATCAGATTAAAGTTGAAACACTTTGAGACTAGGCACAGCAGGTTCTTAAGTACTTGACAAGACGATTTTCTACTCGCCGACAAGGTAAAGCCGGAGGGAAGGGATATCACTGATGAAAACGTTGAGGCTCCACATAATTGTGATTGAACCGCCACAATACATGTTGTCAAAAATAACTATCTAGAATGAATGCTGTTGTTGTTACACAGTGACTACGGCGTTATGAAGAAAACTTCGAAATTTAATCACTTCGAGTTTCAAGACATACTCGATCTATCGCCGCCATATCAACAGTAGCGTGCAGAGGGGAGGGCGAACGGGGAGACGGCCCCGGGCATCCAAAGTGTGAAATACAAAAATTAAAATTCTGTAAATATAGTAGATCATTTTTCCTATTGTAAGGCTACTAGCACATGGTGCGTGGATTTGAATTTTCGAAACATTTTTATCAACACTAGTTCTTACGTATTTAAATACCAGTGATTCTCACATTCTACAATAGCCTACCCGGGACGCACATTTACAAAACGTAACCTTATTCGCTTAATAAGAGATTTTCAGCCAATTACAGAGCGGATAACGTCGCAGATAATTGATGAAGCCTGTCTAGCCACGCCCACCTAGCAACGAGCTACTTGTATGAAGTAGCAGCGGCCATCTGAGAAGGGCTTTTACCCTGCGGGCACACGTACGAAGGTTTTCAGGTTTAGCCAGATATTTAGAAAAGTTCTGAAGCGCAGTGTAAAAATTCAGTGCAGCCCAGTGGTTAAAATTCAGTGATACTGGGCATGCACCAATCCAGCTTCATACAAGTCACCCGCAGGGTAAAATCTCTAGTGTGCAGACAATTGAGACAACGTTCATTTGAGACCACATTCACATGAGGCTTCTTCATTTGAGAACACATGCATTTGAGACCACATTCATTTTAGATAACGAAGGTGTTTTGATTTACTGTTAATCACATTTTTATGATCTATTGACTGACCAGAGTCCGACATCGTTTCCTCCAGTGGTAGCGTATCGTGTTTTTTGATGGTACTTCTTGACGTTCTGCTACTGGTGCTGCAACACTGGTCAAACTAGACCTATTCTCAACGTAACGAAGATCTAGGTCTGTCACAACATGTTCTTCGATTTTCTTGTCCTCTTACAGGTTCCGCAGAAATGTCTCCACTGGACTTCATTGTCATTGTAGAATAGTAATCTTGAATCTCTTCTTGACTTAGCTGCAACTTCTTCCTCTTCCATTTATGCCTCTTTTACTTTTTTATTTTTTTAGAACCACTTGGATAAGCTCTACGCTTGCTGAGGTGTCGATACCCATTTCTTCTGTCCATGTTTATTTGTTAATAAGATTAAAAATAGGGTTGCCATATTTTGATCACTTAAAAGGAGGACAAGTTATGACTGTCATGACTGTATTATCTACACTTTAATTTTAAGCATTGAAAGAAATCTTGGGTGAGGATGATATTTCAGTCATAATATACAAAATAAAATCCTTATTAACTTGTCCTATTTAGCCCATCAATATTTTGCAGTTTCCTTAAATTTCTGTAAAACGTAGAATCACCTTTAACAATATTATAAAACTGCTTGCATGAAAGATGTTTTAAATTGCACACCAGCTTTAATGGACTAGAAACTGATTCAACTAGAAAGATTTATCTTTTTTAGGTTTGTGGCTGCATCAAGGAAAAAATACGTTTCACAGTGTAACGTGCCATAACGCTGAGGTAAAACTGTGCAATCTTTATTAATTCGCTGAAGCATTCAATGCCATTGCAAGGTGCAAAATTTTTTGCCCATGTTTCATGGTGCAACATTTTACAATAAATTGCATTTGTTTCGTGCTGTTTTAGGACGATCTCATATAAGTTTTCGTATTGGTCAAACAGTTTAGCTTCATCAGTTGAAACGTTTTTCTCAAGCAGATACTGCTCACATGGTTCAACATTTTCCCATTCATTTGTTTGCAATAGAAGAAGAATCTAATCGAAGCATTAAGCAACTAAAGTGGCCCATTTGTCCATACATGCAACCCAAAATCGCGAGCTACAGAACTTAGCGTCAGAAATTAATAAGTTATGAAGCCTGGTGAGAGCCGCACAAAAAATGCTTGGGAGCCGCATGCGGCTCTCGGAGCGCCGTTGAGAATCACTACACTAGATTCACACCTGACCTGACTTTCAGGATACCTCAGAGTGTAATAGTTGTTTGGTCACAATACAATTTTCAAGAGAAGTACTGCCGACCGGTTACTAATGTCGTTTACTCTACAAACAAACTTCACTCGCTAAAAATGACTAAGTGGCACGCGCATGTCGCACATGTGGCTAAGCACATAAACATGGTGGGGCCCCTTGACCCCCCTTAAATCTGATGCTGCATCTGTACATACTCCACACAGTTTTCCCGCTGGAGGTCTTCTGTTTCAAGAAATGCTGAGATCTTATCCATCACATCTTGAGTCTTGGTTGTAGTTTCCAAAGTTCTGCAAGTTAAAAATATTTCTTTGACATCTTCTCTACGTATGTATCGCACAAAAACCAAAAGCTGTGAGCATCATGCGATATCTCGTGATTCGTCAGTTGAAGAGCGAGCATAGGTGAAATTTTGATTTCATCCGTGACCTGTTGCTTTACATCTGATGATATACACGTAATCCGTCTCTTAACTGTATCATTCGACAAAGACACTTTCTGAATTTTCTTTCCGCTTGATTGCTTCGCCCAAAACCAGCTTTACTGTCTTCACGGCGCAGGGCTTAACAAGCTTTGTAAGCAGAGTGCCATGTCTTTCTGCGTATTGATAAATTCTAATCTTTGTTGTGATAATGATTAGTTTTGTATTTTACAGGTAAGGCCTAATGAGCATGTTGCTGCACAAAAGTATGGTTGCACTCAACAGTTTAAGGGTTATTTACTTGCCTGGCTGCTATCTGCTGAAGTGTTTGCAGTATGAAAAACTTAACTCATGGTATGCATTACATGTTGTACATACTTCTATTGAAAAATTTTAATCCATGCAGAGCTCATTAAACCTGCCGGTAGTAGTGTCATATCAATGTCTTTGGTGTATTGTCAAAGCTCGTCAAACGTTTAGTTTTTGTTTCAAAATTACTTTTCCCAAGGTTCATATATAAACGTATTGCTGTAAATAAGCTTGTGACAGTTTTGTATAGATGTGAAAATCGATCAGTTAGACCTCGTTTATCCCGACTACTTTGTTTCATCAAATAATGTTGGTTCAGCGAGGTATCTGGATAATCGGAATCGAAAGTATATAGAGCGAGATTCTTTCCAGAGCAAATGTTAATGTAAACAAAGTTGACGATGTGCAATACAGAACTCGCCCAAGCGGACGCTTAAAGGAGAACAGAAAAAGCTCTAGTCTTAGACAAACTGCCAACTTAAGTAAATATGTAGACAGCATGTGCAACACGGCCAAATGAAACGCCCATTGTTTTTTTTTTGTTTATTAGCAGATCCGATCGATATACGTAAGGTAGTATGCATTCAGAATGAGATTAAACGCGAAAAAGAACTGTACAAGAGACCTAACTAGGTCCTGCAATTTCTTCCACTGTTACGTTCATTGTGCATAGAAAATTGACTAAACAACTAAATAACAGTTGGCGTAATCCGGTTTAGCGTTTTTTTTCTGTTCGTTTGACATATCCGTTTCTAATAAAGGGATGAAATGAATTGGGAGAAATCGGTTCATAGCAGTTTTGCATCGGATAGCGGGATTCCGGTAGTTCGGATGAACGAGGTCTGATTGTACTTTTCTGCTGTTAACGTGATTTATTTGTTGTGAATATATGTGAAAAATGTGTGGAAAAGACGTGGTTGTCATTTGTTGAGCAGTTAGACAGCAGCAAGACTTGTGTAGTGGAATCCTGTAGATCAAATGTTTTTATTCTGAAAAATATATTTTTATTCTGAACAATATTTCGTAGTCATGCTGAAAAACATTTCATTGTAGTCATTTCTAGATGGTAGAATGTGTTTTTAAAGATTCTGATAGCACTTGCTTCATCCTAGAGCAGCGAAATACAGTACATATTGGTTAATTAACTGATATTGCAGTACATCTCCTGCAGCATTGTTAGTTATGGCAATGTGTATTGTCATTTGTATTTTTACAAACTCTTTAGGTTTGTCCTGGTTCTGACAAACATCTCCACATGAACCTATTGTGTGCAGTGAATGTCTCAACTCAGCCCTTGAAGTCTCTACCTGACATTCAAAGCTCGGATCACGCAGTTTCGATTTTAAAAGAGCTTGCAAACAAAGGCAGTGGTCAGGTAAAATGGCATGCTCATTTCACTCTAGCTAAATTTATCGATAATATAATTCTAAATTGTGAAGAAAAGTTTTGAATCTTGTGTATGTGCGCTTTCCTGACAAGGAACGCATGGAAATCGTCGATCCTTAGGCCGATCATCCGTTAAATCTTCCTACTGGCATAGCCACCACTGCCGCCAGTATCTTCGCAAAATTGGCTAATAACTTTTCGGAACACGGTGTGACGTGGTTGAAATGCAAAACTGTGACCATGGACGGCGCAAGGGCGATGGTCAGACTCGAAATGGTGTTGTTGCGCTCAATCAAGCACGTCGCACCAGAGGCTGTGAGTATGCACTGTGTCATACACCGTGAAGCATTAGTGGTCAAGAAGCTAGGCAATGAAGAAGAAATCACCAACTAGCTGGTGTTATTTCTGATGTTATCAAAATTGTGAATGAATACTGAACAGCCCTAAGAGAAGTCGTGAGTTTGATGAACTTGTCATAGAAATGGGAGGCGATGGGCATCTTTATCATTCTGAAGTGTGGTGGCTCTCTCGTGAAAGAGTAGGTTAATGGAGAGAGCGCGGAACTTGCGACAGGAACATCTTCTGTGGTTTTATGCAGTGTTGCGGAGTCGGAGGTAAAATATCCGACTCCCGACTCCAAAAATTCCCGACCCCGACCTTTCCGAAATTTTCAACTCCGGCTTCTTAACATAAAGAGATTGGAATTGGCTGTTAAAATCAATGGAAATCGTGGTACACAACAAGAAATCTGTGATTCAACAAAAGTTTCGAAAGAAATTGTACCATTTCAACAGGAATTCTCACTTCAGGAGTGATGTAAAAAAGGATCCAACTGGGCATCCGGAGTCGGACAAAAAAACTCCCAGTATTGTTAGGAATCCGACTCCACCCAAAAACTTACGACTCCGACTCAGCAACACTGGTTTTATGAACGAGAAGATCATAAAGCTCTTGTGTTTCGCTATTTGTTTGGCTGGTGACATATTTAACCACCAGAAACTCTTTAAAGTTGTGGAACTGACATATTTGAAGCGACCTCCAAAATCACCTTGCTAAAGCATGTACTGTAATTCAAAATTTCGAAGAAGAAATCTACAACAACAACCTGATGAGTTTGAAAACTCTCCAGACGTGCGATCACGTGTAGATGGGAATAAACAGAATCTGGAGCAGAGTGTCATCGAAACAGCCAGCACCCATCTACACAGTCTGATCGATAATTTTGAAGCTTGCTTCCCCAAACAACAGGCTACAGAATTACAAACAACACTGTGGATTTCCAGTCTTTTCAGCGAACAGCATCCACCGAGGATATTTGGGCACATCTAAAAACGACCTATGCCAACAAGCTTTTATTAGCAGTGGAAAACTTGAAAACACGCTGAATTCTTGGTAAGAGCCGCCGATGGCCTTCGCAAAGACCTCGAAATCGAAGCGCTCGAAGTTCTTGTGCAAAAACCAACCAACTACTTGGCCGAAAAAGGGTTAAGTGCTCTGGTAATTGATTGATATCAAGACAGGAAATCAGAGTTGTTTGCTTAGTGGGACAACAGATGACCTAATGCAAGGAACGTTGAGGCAAGGTGTTGTGCCGAACTGGCCTAAAATTGCAAGAAATATTCAGCAACAGCCAAGCCATGAGTAGGCTATAATTAGGCTACATACTTTGAACAAAAAATGATGATGTTCTTCACACTTTTTGTGCTTATTGTTTTGCAGTAGTTATTCATTATTTTGGTTATTTAAAAATATCTACAGCGTTTTTGAAAGTCCAATCCGATTATACGGCTATTCTTCAGCAACTCTAGTTGGTTGTACGAATGAAATTTTTGTTGAACAAGAGTGCGAACCGTGTTTCAAAAGGTTGGAAAGCACTGCCCTAGAGGATTAGTGGGGAGTTCCCTAACTAATTTCCGGAAGTTTGGCCATAATTTTGGAACCAGAAACGCTAGAAAGTCCATCAAACCCTCTAAAGACTCGCATCGTATCCTAGATTCCAAAAAACTTTGAGCCACGAAATTGGCTCGTTTGGTCGGCTCCCAGGAGTGATGACGTCATCAAAATGTAAACAAAATATGCATAAACATAATGTAAACTCTCATCATGTAAACATCAACAAAAAAACGACATCCCAAGCGTAAAATTTTTATTTAATTCTAAACTACAAGATTTCATGAGACTTTAGAGGGTTTAAGCAGCTCTCTAGCTCAATCTGCTGGCGAGTTATGGCCATGGGTGTAATATACCCAGGGTCAGCATTTGTGGGGGCAAAATTTTTACCAATATTTGTTTTTTTGAGCCATAATTTTGGCTCCAAGTATCCTAGAAAGTCAATCAAGGGCTCTATGGACTCGGATGATATCCTAGATCCAAAAAAAGCTTGAATCAAAAAATGGCTCTTTGGGTTGGCGCCCAGGGTCAGGTAACATCAGCTAAAACAACGCAAAAACACCCCCATTTGTTACGTCACCCACAGACAACCCAAAACTGAAAGAAATTTTTTTCAATCGAAGCTAGAAGACTTGCCGAATCCGTAGATGGTTTGAATACCTCTGTAGTTCTATCGCATGGCGAGTTACGGCTGAAACAGTCTCTGGCTATATATCGTCTTTTGCGGTCCTCAAAGGGTTTTAACAGCCATTTCCCTCGCGGTAGGTAAGTTTAAACCAGGGAATGGCGATGCGTGCCAAATTTGTTCAAATAATTTAGTTCCGAGCGCAGGGGGATACCGACGGGGAGCAATGGACTCACAATACTCTGGGGGGCGCCGAAAAGTCCCAACATTGTCACAATTGCTTTCTTCAATATAGTACAATTGCTCCCAGGGAGCGTCAAACTTGTTTCCTGTCGCGGGGGCCATCTAACCTCGGTACGTCTTTGCCGAGCCGTGGTATTGTGAGCGAACTTCCATGTCGGCAACACTGCAGTGAGGTGCGTAGTCACTTTGCTGCTAATTTCTGACAGCAGTTCGCCGAGTGTGAAATCTTGTCTATTTACTACGACATAAACGCGACCTACTGTAATTTATGCCAAATAGAAGAATCAACGTTTACCTCAATCTAAACGTTCTCGTATCATTTCGAACCTGTACGGTGTGCCCTGTGTTGTGTGCGGTGTGCCCTGTGTTGTGTGCCTTATTTCATTGCTGACGTTTCTCTGATCAGATGCGGACAGTGTTTAAGTTCTGGTACACCAGCAAATCTATGGTAAGAAGTAACGAAACCAAGACGAAACAATAACATTAAGACTGTTTAATGCCGGATATTTTATTCCAACAGCCTTTCTTTTTGGCTGTCGGGTTTCATAAACCTCACATACCGTACAAGTTTCCCGAAGAATACTTGAAAGCTTATCCCCTTTCGGAAATCGACCTTGCGCCTAATCCTATGATTCCTCCAGAGATGCCAACAGTTGCGTTTGCTCCTTACCACACAATGCGCACACGAGAAGATGTCATTGCACAAAACATCAGTTTTCCGTTTGGACCCATACCAACGCTTTTTCAGGTAAAGAACAATGTGCATTTTGAATAGTTTTAAACTTGCAAGTGAATTTTGAGAACTTTCAGCATATCGATTTTGCAGATTACAATAGTGAGTGATAATAGCTCATGCAGACGCTAGGTAACCCAACAATTAATTAGCGTGTTGACGTGTGCTTGGTTGTTTATAGCTTGTTTGTGAATAGTAACTTAAGCACAAGACATCTTGAAAACATAGTGAGGTCTCTTTTTTATCGTTCGTTATCTTGTATAGAGCAGCCCTATTCTGTAAAAATGAAAAGTGGTGCGCAAATTGTGACAAACGATTTAGGAGCAGTTTATTTTGGCCTTAACAGACTAACACAACAACGGTACATGTGCAGAAAACAACAAAGCTTGATTAACAAAGTGTTTCACAAACAACACCGAACATCGCTTATGCTGGAGCTAATGGCTCATAACTGAGAGACGGCGGTCATCGGTGTGTGACCAATGCACGCACGCACACACTGATTGCACATTAATTGCAGTGCGGTTACAGAGGATAACAAGTCAAAAATTCGTAACACAAATAAAATAAATTGAAAAATCTGGAAGATACTGACCGAATCTATTCTGGGCAAAGAGGCTTTAACTGCTATTGTCTTTTTCTGGAGACCCTCATATTTGCAATGTCTTAAGAGAGCTCTACGATGTAGGTCTTCATTAGCATGTTGTGCTTTGTATACTGTATAATAAAAAGTCTTTGAACTTCTCTGTGATGATTTCGATCCTTGTCCTGTTAGAAAAAGATTCGACAACATTACTACTCGTCCGTGACGTACACCGATGCAATGGTTGGAAAAGTTCTGAATGAGCTTGAAATGTCCGGATTTGCCAACAATACCATTATTGTATTTATGGGTGATCATGGTGAGAAGTTTGCTACTACTGTATTTGCATTAAACAATTTTGGTCTGCTGGTGAAAGCTGTGGTTTCAGATCTGGGGCATGTGAAGACTTCAGTAGCCCTAACCTGTCCTTTTTCATGACATCCATTCTCAGGAGAATGCGCTGGAACGGGAGTTTGTGCTTATAACACTCGTGGTGTGTGTTGTATGTTTCCAAAGCAAAACTCTTTGCACCATGAACTTCCCGACTTGCCTTAAAACCAGGGCTGTGGAGCCGGAACGCAAATTTCGGGCTCCGGCTCCAGCTCTGGCCATCTAAATCTTTGTTCCGGTTTCAACCTCTAAAAGCTTCTGGCTCCTGCTCCAGGACGATTTGGTTCAATTGAAACTAAAAACCATTGTATTATTTAAACTGGCTTGCCCCCCAAACTATGACTGTTGAACGGGAACCCGAATTTCAGATTTCGGTTCCACCATCTAAAAGTTTTTGGCTCCGGCTGAGGCTCCAGCCATCCAAAATTGCTTGGGCTCCGGCTCCACAGCCCTGCTTAAAACACTACACGTATAAGCGTGTAACCGTAAGTCTTTCAGAAAGCATACGCCTCATCTTAGACAGAGTACTGAAATCCGTTCCTAGGGTTATGCTTGTTCAGCGTTTTGCCGTCTGCTTTAAATACCGTAGAAGTAAATACCAATAATGACAACATAATAGCGATCTTTACCTAGAATTCGGATTAAAATCATTGCACCTGTTGCGTTTTAGAAGTTGTAAATGATACAGGTTATGACTGCTGTTGCAATCGCTAATACTGCAAGAAAATAACGTTATTCTGAATAAACTGGCAATAGGTCAACCCTACGCGTGTGTCTGGAATACGAAATACAGTATGTCTATTGTCCATGACGAAAGTAACCGACCATTAAGACCAGACCTGTTTTTTTCGCTGAGGCATTTCGGCCATTTGACCATAACAGTATTAAAACTCGATATAACAGTATTCACTAGTCAATATTTTCGCACATTATGACCGAATTTTCTTAATTTTTTCGGTCATTTCAAAAGAATTTCGGTCTATGACCGAAAAAAACTAGGACCAGACACAGTGAACTTCAAGCAAATGTCAATTTCGGGATTTATGGACAATAATTGCTCTCGTTTGCTCATAAATTTTGTTAACATAGACATGTGCCAGAATGCACCAAATCGATTCTGTTTTTAATTTTCTTGGGAGAACTTCCACGGACCCTCCTCGAGGGCCTCGATCCTTAACGGACCTTCGCCTCAGTGGCGTAGCCAGCCCAAGAATTTGGGAGGGGCCAAAATGTTTGATTTTTGGCGAATAACACTATATTGTTTGGAAAAATGCCTCTCAAAGCTCAAAATGATTATTATGTTTTAAAAATTTGAGGGGAATGGCCCCTTTGGCCTTCCCCAACTGGCTACGCCTATGCTTCGCCTACTAACCAGCCAGCTAACCAGCCAGAAAACACCCGGATCAACTCGACCGTGAAAACCTCCTCCGAAAATCCTAGATGCGTCCAAGGATAATGGTTTCAAGTCAAACCTCTCTCGAGATCTCAAAACGGCGTAAACCAGTGCGTATTCCCCTGGCTGGGAGTATCCCAGCCTGCGCTTGTAGCACTGGCCAAACACTTTCTGTGACTGTATCTGCGGTTTTGTTGAAAATGTTCCAACTGAGCAGGTGCAAACCATATGGCCGGGGGATTGCCCGGTTGCCCACCCCTGGTTGTGGGACTGCTGTAGATATTTGCGTAACTAGCCGCTGGATCCAAATCCTTAAACACGATATGTTGTGAATGGCATGCAAGACAAGATTTTTATTAATGTCTGTGCCCCAGAGAATATTTTTTGAATTGCAGTGTTAAACCTGGTTTTTAAATTGTTTAGTGTTTTTGCATGCGCATTTGTGAAAACTTCTGATGATTACTTTAACAACACCAGTTTTTTTCAAATCTTGTGTTTTAGTGTGAATGACATCTGCAAAACTTAATAGTTTCCTCACTACTCACTAAACGATGCGATCTGATTGCATTCATTGATTCTGTGAAAACTAGCGTCAAACCTATTTGTTTTTGACTGTTTATTTAAAGCTATCGTCTCATTCGTGTTTTGCTTTCGATAGGTTCGTTTTTAACGTCACAGCTGGTAACTGTGGTTTGTGCTATAAAAATCCAGGCATGATTGAATTGTTCCAAAAAAAACATCCAGGCATGTTTGAATTGTTTCAATTTTGCAGGGTGGAGTTTGGGCGAGCACGGTGATTGGTGCAAGTATGAAAATTTCGAAGTAACCACACGCGTCCCTTTGCTCGTGCACGTCCCTGGTGTTACCGACATTCATACAACAACACGTGAAGCTAGAAAGTTTCCCTACCTGGATGTCTTTGACAAGGTTCATCATCCGCAAAAGTCACAACTCACGAAGGGTCGGTAACGTTCCCGAACTGACTGAACTGCATAGTTACTGTTTGCTTTACCACGTAGTTGCTGTAGGTTTTACTACGAAGTTACTGTTAGTTGTATTACAACTGCGTAGTTGCTGTTTGAAGGCTACCGCTGTTTTGCCATCACGTCATTGTAATTCGAGATAGGAGTTGTTCTTTTACGTCACTGCTCTCAGTAAGGCCTGGTTTAAATTATCGGTTCAGGTGGCATCTCTGGCAGCCTTGGATTTTACCGGTAGGTGCAGATTTTCAGCCAAATGCTGTTGACACTGTTCTACAAACTGCTTAGGCAGCATGGATTGGCATTTGAGTGGTATTGATTTTGTGTGAAAAGTGCTAAAGTTTGTTTCAGTCAGCTCAAAATTTCAATTTAGCGAAATAAAAATTAAAATCAAGTAAAGTATTTTCAAACTCTAAAAACAGTCGTTTTTCCTGCTGTACAAATATCTTCAAAAAGCGGTCGACTGCGTAACGTTTGCAGTACTAAATAGAAGATGGCAATTTTCGGGCTGTCTAGGCTGATAATTACTGATACACTGACGTCAAATGAGATGTTGCAGATAAGCAATGGTGAATGCAAATTGGATTTGACTTAATGTCGAAATAGCGACGTCGACATTCAATATACATCTGCGTGGTGAAGAAATTTCGCTTAAGTAAGACATGTTGCAGTGGGTGTTAACCCCACACGTTGCTTTTATGTGAGGCAAAAAGTTCAAAGCCAAAAGGGATGACCTGGAATTTCGTGCTGCTCCTGGATGCTAATGCTTCCGTCTTATATCAGATGAGCGGTGTTTTCGTTGGCTTGTATACGTGCTCATGCAATAAAATCATATCGTTGCGAAACGGAGAATCATTCACTTTAATGCAAAATGGTTTGAGACGAACATTATTTTTATCTGATTAATGTTTATCGTTTGTTGCAAACAGTTCTACGAAGTCATGCCCTTGTGGAAGCCGTCGACATCTTTCCAACTTTGGCCGACCTGGCGGGATTGCCGATTCCTCCTACCTGTCCTAAAAATCCGTTTAAGGTTTGCTTGGCTTTGTTGTTGGTCGGAGCGGTTCGTCGTGTGGTGATGCCTTTGAGGTTTGCTCGACTTACAAACCCTGTTTTCGTGTAAACTCAGATTTTGTATCACAAGGTACATTTCAAAATAGACATTCCAAGGTGTTGGTTATTGACAAAAGGGGAGAGATATGCCTACTAACTTTCTTTTAACGTTTTTGTTTCCACCCAGACTTGCGCCTGAGGCAAATTTTTGTCTCTTCCTCAGTCATTTTGAAAGAAATCTGTCATTTTGTGGAATAGTGGGGTTGCAGTTCAGTGGTATGCAAACGTATTCCAGGGTGGGTTAAGCGTTCAGATATTGATGTAGATGTTTTTCGCGCTTGTAACTGAGGTTGTTTTAGCGAAGTTATAAATGATTGGGTTTCAGAGGAATATGATCGCTTTTGCGAAAAACAGACCCGCAGTTTCAGAAGTTTGTTTGTTGAACCTCATTCCACTGGCATGTATAAAAAAACACTTGCACAAGATTAGTGTGATAAAATGCAGAAACCAGGTTTTTCAGCAGTAGTGCTCCTTCGATAGTTTCAAGGCAGTGTTGAACAAAACCTGTTACGTCAGTGCAGGGAATGATTTGTGAAAAACATTGAGTACGCCATCACGTGTTAGTAATTGTGGAACTTGAAGGTCGGGATGTGTGTTGTATGTAGAATGTAGAGGACTATGAGTTGATTTATGATAAGGTTGTCATCAGTGGCGTAATCACCATTACACACATGCGCGCCAAACGATATAAAAGGCTCCCAAACATTCCCAGCTGGTTAGCGATCACGCAGCATCAGGTTTCTGAAGCTATTATGGAAGCTCGTCTACTTTTGCATCACAAAAGTATGGCGGCTCAGCAGTGCCACACCAAAATATTGTTTTTGTTGAAAAATATTGTTCTTTTTCTGTTGAAAAAAAAAAAAACTCATTTGTCACGCCGTGGCTTGTCAGTGTCTCCATATCAGTGTTTATTTTTTGCCTACAATGCATGCCGTAATTCCATCTATTAGTAATGCAGCACTGTTTTACACAAACAATCGACTTTTCAAAAAAGTTGACAGCAGTTACCTTTATATGTAACTCATCATGCCATGACACTGATGGGCCGCGGCAAACCCGTGGTGGCTCGCCAGTGCCAACGTGTTAAAGCTGCCCTTCGCGAGACTCAACAGACAAACACAGTATTTTGCCAGTTCTCTGTTCAGAAAGTACTTGTGGTTCAGAATTTTGTTTTATATCGCCCTCAAAAATACAGGACATATTTTCTTTGAAATCTTCTAAGCGACAAGCTTTCTGTCGGTGTTGAAGAGAAAACCTATTTCATTCCATATGAATGTAATTTCCTGAACAAATTAACTGCAATCAGTAGCTTTACGTGGAAATTGGAAAGTTTAAATGTCAGGATTCCCACGTGGTACTGAAAAAGTGTTGAATTGTAAAATCGGTTTTCAAGACCTTGAAAAAGCATGGAATTTGGCCAAAAGATACATAAGGTATTGAAATTCCAAAGGAAAAGAAATCATGAAGTTTCTGAGCTGAATCGTGTCTGATTACACTGCTTAGTTAAAATGTGTTAGCAATAAAGTTGTTACTCTGATTCAAAATTTGTGTGTAGAAGGCACATTAGGATATAAAAACATTGTAAAACTGTCAATTGGAAGTTTCCCAACAAGTTTGAGAAAACGAAAGAAACGAACAGTTTCCACAAACTACATGGGATAATATTTTTAAGGAAGGGTAATGCAGTTGCAGATTTTTGTTTTTTTAAACCTTTATTTCAGTTTTATCAAAACAATGCCCGTAAATACAGAAGTTTACAAACTTGCACACTTTCAGTGGGATTGATGCAGTAGTAAGCATTCAGGCAATTGTTTATTCAAATTTTGTTCTTTGCCACTGATGGCAGTTTTGCAGAAGGTAAAGCAGCAGATGCTTTTTGCATTGTGCACCATGAATAAAATTTTGGAAAAAAGAAGTGATGTTATTGAACCTTTTTTTATTGTAGTATTGAAAAGGTATTAAAAAGTATGGTTTTTGAAAATTTGTGGGAACCCTGACTGTCCAAGAACATGACATCCATTTCACTTGTATGATTGCGCGCTATCTCACGACCTCTTGTAGAATGAAGTTTCTTTGTTCTCGCTTGGAACTCCCCTCAGAGCGTCACGAGTGGTCTACGACCGCCCATCTCCTCTTCCTCGGCGCAGAGCGCCACGCGTCTGCGCGGCTACTTTCGCAGTGAATGCTACACTGGTGGCAAGTCAATGGCAGCGACTTTTCCATGCACTCGTATATTAGCGCCGAGCACGAGGCTGGACAGGCCACAAGTGCTGTTTGTCAAATCTTCGGTATGACCCGACCGGCCTTCCATCTTCAAAGGTTCGTGCGCAACACACCATCAGTCTTCTTCCTTTGTTTGAGCGAGTTCTTCTTTTATCCACTGCCAGCCCGCCTAGATATCGGGGCAGGTGTTGAAATAGCCATTCGGATGTCTCATCGTCCAGAACCGTCAGGCCGTGTAGTCCGTGAGGGTGTCGATGGATTGGACAGTGGAGGACGACATGGTCGACGGTTTGTTCTGAGCCACACTCACAGGCTGCAAAGGAGACCATACCCCGTTTGTACAGGCAGGAGCGGAAATGTCCGACACCGGTGCGGAGGCGGTTGAGCCGGACCCAGGTTCTTCTTGGGAGGGCCATTCCGGGTGTGTGTACCGTAG
>JGI24159J19872_10004084_pt1 | contig 18498 bp, 10 predicted proteins | sample Ectturendosymbi4_FD_19872 | JGI IMG/M metagenome (IMG submission 19872) | reverse complement strand
TTCTTCCCCTGCTTCTGTCCACCCTTCCGCGTCTTTCCCGCAGTGCCCGCACTGCCACTTTCTATTGTTTCCGCTGTCTGAGTGCTTTCCGCCGGGGAATCGCCCTTGGACTCAGTCGATTTTCTCGCATGTAATGGCCTAGCGCCATTACACAACCCTGCAGCTGAACTTAGACACAACGTACTGGCTGTACTTTTCTTTAGGACTACGAGAACGCGAAGTGTGAAGTGATCTGCTGACGACTGCTCAAGTCGGTGACTTGAGAAAAATACAAAGAAAGCGATCAACAACTGCAGAGAGGTCACTCTGTTTCAACGTCGGTCGCGGTAAAACGAAACGGTTTATGGCAGTCTGCCATTTATACGCTGAGTTCAGGGGACCTACACCAGTGTTTTCCAACCTTTTGGCTGCAGCGGAACCTTCCGCAATGTTTGCGTTGCTCATGGAACCCTATGCAATGATCGAAGTATCCATATTGCTACAACCGCATAGAACTGTGTTTGCGGATTTCGTCCCAGGGGCAATCTCGGTCTGTTTCGGCGGAACCACTGGCAGCCAATTGCGAAACCCGGGGGTTCCGCGGAACCCCGGTTGAAAAACACTGACGCAGACTAAACGGTGCCACTGGTCGTGAACTACAGACTTTGTTCGGATGTTCTCGTTTGTTCAAGTACTTTCAATAGCAGTCCTTGTTCAGCTACCAACTAATTTCTGAGCAATACCACCATCAGAAACAATAACGTGCGTCTCGTCCATCTGACCAAGGCCTGCTGCAGATCTGACCCGCCTGATAAGCGCAGTCAGAGCAAAAGTCGAAAAGTGGACGTACTGCAAACGGTTTACCTGCGACAACAAAAAGAACTTAAAGTACTATCCGCCTGGGCAGCTGGAATGCTTCCAGGAAAGATTGTTTCTTCGGCAACGCATATGTAGTGGCTTGTCTTTTGGAGAACGCTGCTCACCTCAAAGCTGTGTTCTAGAACCAAATCTGCTTGGGATCGTCTTCTCTGCTGTACTCCACCATCCATTCCATGATGATGGCGAAAATAGCATCCGTGATAGAGTTTTTCCACGCAGCCGCAGAAATGGCTGATTAAAACTTGCAAGATTACGTGCTATAACAAAACCTCAGCAAATCTTTGTTAGCGAACTACTGTTTGCACATGCTGTTGCATTCGTCTCGTGCAGTCAAGCGGGCCTTCAATTACCAATGGATCTATTTGCTGATTCTTGCTGGGCCTTTTTCTCTGGTCATCAGCAAAAAATGATCGTTGCAATGCACCAGTCAATGTCAACTGCTGCATCGTCCCAGGCAAATATAATCGTGACTCGAAGAAGTAGACAACATCTGCTATGCTTGAGTTCATACATGTCCAACAACTGCTTTCTTGAGAACGAAATTCAGTCCAGAATCGGGAAAACATCCACAAGATTTTCATGCGAAGCATGGGCGTACCGAAGTTAGATGGCACCCGGAGCAATAAACAAGTTTGGCTCTCACATGTTCGAATCTAAGGTGTTTCATGAGCAAATGCACTGTATTGAAAAAAGTACTTGCGACGTTGTTGGGACGTTTCGGCGCAACCCAGTGATTTGGCGCCCGGGGTATTGTGCCCATCTTTCCCCCCTCGATGCGCCACTGATACACATTACTCATATGTACGGCTCCGAAACTTGGCCAACATACATGCGACAGGAAGAAAACTGAACAGTTTTCACACGCGATGCCTCCGCAATCCGCAGATTTTGTGGTGTCAGAATTGAGGTCATCTTGCAACGCACCGCCTATAACTGGTTGTTTAGTTATCTCGAAAACAAGGCTATTGCGCTGGATTGGTCAATGGTCATGTCCGCCGTTTTTCAGGATCTTAATTTCCAAAAACATTCTCTATTCCGATCTTAGTACAGGTACTTCAAATGTTAGCCAGCCCGTCCTTGGTTTCAGAGATGTAAGGAGAAGTGTGCAGCAGCTCAAAATCGCCACACTTGACTGAGAAACATAAACCTAAAATCGTTTGCTCTGTCGTGCAACCAAATGCCACAGTTCTCTGGAGTAGCTCTCTCACCTTTTTCCTCAAAGCGATCATTTTCTCTCGTGGAGGTTCCGCCGCACTACTACTACTACGAGCTCTAAATACTTCTAGGCACCTAAAAATAATACGTTATTCTTGCGAAAAACTTTGTAAAAAATTTATAAAACATTGAAATTGATTTTGCTTTCAATTGTTTCGCAACAATTGAATTTTCCAGCTTCTTCGACCTTCTGTTTGAAAAAAGTGATTTTTCAAAAGTGTGAAGGATTTCATGAAAGTTCTCGTGAATCACAGGCCTTTGCCTTAAAATCAGCAGTTGGCAAAACTTACAGATACATGCTATTTAACAATGTGTTCGTGGAGTAAGAAACTGGGAAATTTAATTTTCATATAATTTCGAGCCTGGAGAGAAGTCCTCCACATTTTTCTCATAAGTCTGTGGCGTATTGTTCACTCGGTCAGCAACTCTGCTCTTTTCTGTAGCTTCAGTGCAGATACGATTGCACGTCCTTTGCAGGTATGACGAATGTAGGCTCTGTACTACGTTACGCCACGGAGGAAGAACACCACCAAATAGTTACCAATTACAGGAAAGGTCACCGTGATCCAGTCGGCTGCTACCGACGAATCGATCCCAGAACAATTGCAACCCTAAGTGACGAAGCCGGCGAAATGGCTATAGCGAAGATACGCCACCGTTCCGCGATCCAATCAAGAAGACATCTTCCCGATGTTGAGGGTCCTGACACGCAATGGCAGCCAAAACGAAACAGCAGGTTTCAACGCGATGATAAACGTTCATCGGTTCAGTCAAGCTGACCATGAAGCAAGAAGGGCAGGGTTTTATTTTGTTTTGCTGGATTTTGGCAATTTTAAATAAAGTTCTCTCTTGGGATTGGGTGTTGCAGTGCAATCTGTTAGCGAAAGACAAACTTTTAGACATGGTAAAGAAAAATAATGACGTCAGGCGTCATGTTTAAGCAAGTGTAATCTTGTAGAGAAATTCTCGTCCCTTTTTAGGACCCTGCACTACTAATGTACAAACTGATGCAAATTGAAATGAAGTTTACTACGCAAGATTCAGAAACGTCACGTACAGGAAGAGAGTAAAATCCATTTTCACCAAGGACCGCCACATCAACATCATGGTTGCTCTCAAAGGGCCAGTGGTTACTGTTAAGACAATATAAATGTGATAAACTACAGTACAACCAACAACTGCGAGTTTCTAAAAACATTTATGACAGCTGCAACATTTTACAAAAACAAACGAAGGCATCACGCAGCCTTGCAGCGGGCGTAACTAAATCGAAATGCATTGTGGGAAATCTAGTTTGTGGTCAAGGTCAATCCAAACATCTTTTGGATTTTGCGAGCCGCTTACAATGACGTAGCAATGACATAGAATGACGCAGCAACTTGCAAGTCAGAATTGGCCAACGGCCTTGAGTTCGACACATGAGTGGTACAGCTATATAACTGATGAGCAACAGTTTTAAAGCCATCAGGTTAGAAGAGAGGCGATTCCTGCAACGTTAACAATTTCAGACTGTCGCAATTTAAAGTTAACTGGTCATTCACAACTACAAGATTTTTGCACAACCTTGATGATTTTTTCTGGTTCCGATTTAGCCATACGTTTTTCTGTATCCGATCACTTTCTTTTTTCATATCGGACCACCGAAAAAAAGTTTGTTTTTACCTGGAGTGTTACATTTTTTCTCTATTTTTACTCTTTGTTTTTTACGTAAGTTTGCTCTTACCTATGATCTTAATTTTTGCTACAATGTTTCACCTCAGCAAGACCAGACAAAAAGAACGAACGATGGTGAGCCCTGGATTTGTCAAACACACATAACNATCTAGCAAAGTGTCAGGCAGTTCTTCCAAAGATACTATTAGATGATTCATTCAGTGAACATGAAACGAACACCAGTTANCATGTACACCCGGTGGCCATAGTGGCTCATATGGCACAAATTTTATAAAACTGACGTTCACGCTCTNGATAAATAACAAGCTTTCAAGTTTGGTTCAAATCTGAAAGCACTACACCAGAACCTGAACTCCCAGCTGATGATCCAGATTTAACCTGCTTTGTTGCAGAATTCTTTCCGTTTAATTGTTTGTTACCACGCTAGCTTGGTGGAAATCTGTGTTACAAAATTCAAGTTTGTCTCAAATGTGAAAGGCTTTACCCTGAATCGAATTATGGCTTTTGCCGCAGCACGTCTACCACGGACATGATTTTTTTACCCGGCCTAACCAAAAAGTGCCATGAACAACGCCGCCCGCTGCACATCTTTGTTGACTTGACTCAGCATATAATATTGCCACAAAAGGGCTATATATCATTTCTCAAAGCCATAGGTTGCCTGTTGGCACCTCTCAGCCTTATCAAGGTCGTTGCGTAAAGACATGGAAGCACACATCTCATTTGCATCATTGAAAGTGCTTTGTCAGCTTATGAGTTGAAAAGTGGATGGAAAGGCTTAAAGCAAAGTTATGTTCTGGCTCCAAACCCGTTTAGAATCTTCATCTGTATTGCACTCCAGCATACATCCCATGGCGATGGCTAATCTGATATCACTGATGGAGTCATTCTGCGCACTCTCACAGATGGCAGCTTGTTCAAACTTGCAAGTTTACATGCCAAAAACAAATCATCAGCAAATCCTTGTACGTTACCTGCTTGCAGAAAATGCTGGTTTCGTTTTATATAGTGAAGCAGGTCTTCAACCAACTATGGACTCTGCTGGGCTTTTTCTTTGTCATCACAACAAAAGTCACCCTTGTAATGTACCAGTTGTCTTTCACTGGGTGGTCCCAGGCAGATGGCAGCGCGAACGGACTCAGCTATACCTGAGTTATTTTATATCCAACAGCTGCTTTCTTGAGAAAGATAATCTGTCAAAAATCCAAAGCCGCTATATCACCTTCAATCGACTCAGTTCCAGGGTATAGCACAATCCACACCTTACACTGCACGCAAAAGGCAACATCTGCAAGGTTTTTATACAAAGTAGGCTACTCATACGTACGGTTCCGAAACGTGGCCAGCATGCATGCGACAGGAAAGAAAACTGAGCAGTTTTCACACCTGATTCCTCCGCACTCCGCAGGCTTCGTGGTGTCAGAAATGAGGTAATATTGCAACGCACCGCTCATAAATCCCTATGTAGTTATTTCAAAAGCAAGGGTACTGCGCTGGATTAATCATGGTCATGCACGCGTTGTTCTGGATGCTGATTTCCCAAAATATTCTCTATTCCGAACTGAGCTCAAGTACTTGAAATGTGGCCGATTCCTTTGTTCGTTTCAGAGATATTGTAAGGAGAGCAGCAGCTTGTGTGCAGCAGCTCAAAATCGCGACCCTTGACTGGCAAGCATAAGTCAAAAATAGCAACTTCTGTCAATCAGAGATACTCAACTTGACCGCTGCAAATCCTTTTTTTGTTTTTTGCTCTTTTTCATAATGTTAGAAGAGTTGAGGTCAAGTGTTTTCGTNTATCCGAGTTGTTAGTATTCGAGAACATCGGCAAANGTTTTTGTGACTATATTTGCTTTCGCATAGACCGACAAACTTTGTTTAAACATTAAAGGTTTGTTCCAATGCTAATTTTACCAACTTCAATTAAACGCTTTCGGTATGCTGCAAGCTTTCGAGGAATCAGCCGACTGGACTTGGCTTTCATGACTTTGCGGTGATTTGGACTTGCACGTACTGTGATCAAGTAATTAGTTTCCGCAATGGTGACGCGCCCGAATCAACCAACAAATTTTGTTTGAAAGGAAATCGATTTCACGTTGCTGCATGCATCCTCAGTCCTGAAATCAGCAAACAATTTTGTATAGACATCTTCAGTTAAGAATGCGCATTCTGCTGTTACATGCTGTGGTAACTTTGAAACGTTGCGAAATATCTTTCGAAAAAAAAGTGTTTAAATTAAAACCAGTTTAAAATTTTCAAACATCGAGGGGACGCTATCGTTTTTAAAACACGGTCAGAGCAGTTGTATTTTTTGACTGAAAGTACGCTCCTTAAAGCAAAGTGAGGAAACAGTATCTGCTGAACGCCTGAGTTTACAAACTATTAGCAACAACCCCTAATTTTACTGTTAGCTACTTTAGAAACTTAAAACGTATGGTGCGGTCGCTGTCTATGATTCATCTGACAATTTTTACAGAAAGAAATATATTTTGTATTTAGTGTTAGCAGAATTTTTCATGCCGTAAATGCGCATCTTTGAATCTGGAAAATTTAAAAGGGTTTTGCTCGAAGTCTCAACTGGCATTGATTAGGAAGGACGCGGACGGCAGACCAAAAACAAGTCGCTTTGCGGTGAATAACCAGCGTATAATTTTTGAATCTCATAAAGATGCTAGAGGAAAAACTGTGTTCAAAAGTTGGTGATGCCGGCCATTTCTCCGAGGCAATGGGATTTTATGTGCACAAAAACCTATGTCAAAATTGCGGTGTGCATAACAAATGTGTCACGGAGGGATTTGTCACAATAAGGTGGGCTTGACTTGCTCCAAACGCACTTTTGTATGAGATGCAAGAAGTAAATGTATGCACAGGCCTTATTTCTCAGTGCCCCTCCCCCTCCAAAATGCAGACTTTTACACCTGTTTCGTCCTGGACCAGTTTTATCAAAATCTTTTTGATTCTAACTGCTTATGGCACAGCAGTTTCATTTAAAACTTTGATAAGGGAGGCGTGAGTGACGCCCACTTTTTTCTTCTGGCTAGCACAAAGTTTTGACTCCAGATATGTTTCAAGCCAAGGTACCCTCGTCTCTAGTGGCTTCTGTTCTTGCCCACGAATCTGTATCTCTTATCAATCTGCTCCCTTGAGAAATTCTTTACAGGAAAACAACCAGGTTTTTAATCAGTAAATTGGTATGGGCGTCCAAGCGTAGCATCTATTTACTTTACAGCTCATTCCTAAAATGCCTCATTATGCAAATGCGTTGATTGAGGGCGTGGTCAAGGTCATCGTTATTTTCCAATTCATGATAATAGGGATGCATCACACAAGCTTGCAGCTGTCAGTTCGTATCAACTAACTTAGTGCGACATCTTGTTTTCCCGTACTATACCTTTTTGTTACCTGTCAACACCGGCTATTTAGGCAGAACCTCCATGCATAATGTGTGTGTATAGCAGCAGTGAAACGTTCTCAGCCTAAATTCTTACCACCAAATTGAATCGCCAAAAATGCTAAAAGTTCGAAGCTTTCCGTCTGAATTGACGCGACCTGGAAGAAAAATCCCAAACGGTCGCCACAATCAGCTTTAAAAGCATGTACAAAACGTGAAGGCTTTCCGAAGCAGGTTAGGTCCGTAGAGTATTCAAGGTTAAGAAATTGCTACAGGCGCTATAAGAAAACCTTTTGCATGAAAAGATGNTTTTTGCCTGTTATTTTGTATTNTTCCTGCATTCGCACAAAAACCATNAGCACAAAAACGTTAGCACGGATTCTGTTACATCGTACTTCAATGTCAGGCTCTAAACAAGCCTTTTTTCCGCCNGAAGACAATGGAAGTCCATTCGCTGCGGGAAGCGGAGATTTCGCACCTAACAACGCTAAGCAAAGGAACTGCTGTTTATTGTTCCGCCATCGTTGCTCCTGCGATGTTGCAAAGACCCGAACCTGGCAACTTTTGCGATCCAGGTGAGAAGAACAAACAATTGGTAGAATGTTTTATGATGTGCTATTGGCTTTGGCTTCATGAACGTTGGCCATGGGATCACTACTATAATCATCGCCTTTGTCTAACTGCTCGCACATCAGGCGTATACAGGATGTTTGCTCCACACTGGGTCCCACTTCGACAGATGCGATTAGGTCAAACGGACAGATCGTTCTGCCTAATCGTTTTTCGCATGGATTGCAGTTTCCAATGAATGAGTTGCCAACAACCACCCATTAAAACGACTGCTGTGACAGGATTCATATAAAGGACTGCGTGGAACAGTTGAGCAGATAAAGATTTTGCTTGAAGCGGACAAGGTTGGTGCTTCTCACGTTTTCACAGTCTGTGTAGCCAAGGTTCTCAAGCTGGAATAGGTTTCTACTAGGCTCTGCTGTTGGAATCGTGTCGCAGTCGGTTGCAAGGGTTTGCTGTTGAGAAGGTACCGCCAACTGATTAATCTGCACCCTGACAAACGAGTTTTGTTTGACTGTTGTTTCATTCCGTGTTGAGACGGCGCTCACATTATGGAAGGCGTTAGCTTTTTGGTAAAACGAAAGCAGGACCAACGTTCAGCGTTGAGGGTGAAACAGGGAGAAAGCAAGAATCTGCTTCGTAATTTTGAAGCAAGATTGACTGTAGACTTCGCAAACGAAACGGAGAGCAAAGCCAGAAAAGTGGCTGCCAATCAAAAAATAGACGATGAGAAACATTGGAGGGTGGTGGTTAATCGCTGGGCGTCAGATTGTGAACCCCTTCACACCACCTCTCTTTTGGAAAAATCGCGGGGCTTAGCCTGTTACGGTATGCCTGTTTCCTCTGCAGGAAGATCGATTCAACACAAAAGGAAATTTCTTTCGAGACCACTGAAGCGGCTCAGACCAGCATGCTTGAATAGAAGGCGCTCATGCAGCTTCGAAGTCCAGCCAGCTTCACTGCGAAGATCCAACAAAACTGCTTCATTGTCATGTGCAAAGAGCTGCAAAAATTATACTCTATTTGAAAAAGCTCCGGAAAGAGCCTGTCGGGCAACAGAAGAAGAGTCCGTGATACAAGCCGCATCACGCAAGGTGAAGTTTACAAGCCACAATCAGTTCGTTCGCCAGACTCGCAGATCTTCAACGACTCCAAGCTTTGACGTAAGTGAATGAAAATGCTGTTGTTTTAGTTTTGTGGTATTGGCTGTTCATATTTGCAATTGCAAAGCAGACGAAAATTTTGAATGTGATTGTAGCGAGTAACTATCACAGCACAGTATGTTCGTTCCTTGTACGAATAAACAAATATTAAAATATGTCACGTCCTTAACAGTTAAAGCGAACCGCAGCGGTTTTTGGCATGCATCGATTTGTCAAATGATTTAATGTTACGGTAGCAGAATTCTCAAATTTGACCACAAGTCGCGTTTTAAACCAAACATGAACACACCAGTTTCGGTCTTAGCTGCCGAAAGAAACTCTGGTAGTGATAGATGGTTTGTACAGTAACAAAATATTTTCTATATCGTGAGCTTTGTTAATCCATAGCAACGTTTGATTCGTTGTTTTCAACTCAGAAAGAACATCTTAATGATCTCAACGCCAAGGTTGAAGATCTGAAAGTTCTCAATCGGAAGCTAAACGCTGAAAACAGCAGTTTGTGGTTGCAGGTTTGTGTTAATGTCCTTGAACTAAGTGCTGAAATATCGCTTTACTTTATGATGTGATTTTGAATTAAGGGTTCATTCGAAGGGAGAATGCCAGTTGCTGAGTTTTCGCATCACTCTAAGCATCATGAGCAATAACGGCCCACGAATGGAAGAGTTTAAATTCTATGGGGTCTCCTGGTCACCTTAAAAAAGTTCTATTTTTTTCACCAGGTTGAAATTTTGTTTTGCCAAATATTTTAGCAAAAGATTGTCTTTCAGCATGTTCAGAAGTAAATATAAGTAAATAATAATCGTCACAACTTCTTAAGGATTCGGCAAAAGCAATCACCGAAAAATGAAGATCAAGTAATTGGTAACTATCGAGTAAAAAGAGCATGAAACTGTTAAGATGTGACAGTGAGAACTTCTTCAGTTGATTTTTCAAAACTCGATCGACGGTTGTTAACAACCGGTTCCATTTCTTAACATTAACAAGGGCGCATTATGTTCATTAGGCTAATTACATTTTAATTTTTTTCTTTATTCTGAAAGATTTGTGCTAAACCCAAGGAAAAATAAGCCAACCACACTCAACGTTTTATTAGGTACTGTTATGTATACTTCTTTTTGTGGTGATTTTCATCATGTGTGGCACTGTTAGCGTCTTTGTGTAAGTCTGCATGACGGCTGCTCTTTGGACGGAAACTTTGCATACTTTACATATATCGGGGTTGTGGGCTCTGTATCTCACGCAAGACCTTAATTACTAATAACACCTTAGAAAATTGGCCACGTGATAATGAGACTTCAAACGGACTGACAGTATCTATTTTTGAAAAAGCACGCTCATACCTTTGACCTGCTTCTTACCGCATAAATTAACATTGGTAGATCAGATGTTGCACTGAATATCACACTAAAAACTTCTGACCAATCGGAAACTAGCCTCGTAAATAACTGTTTCACAAGGCTCAGGAAATACAGTGTAAAATTAATGTGCTGTCACTACATCAGCGTCCCGAAACACTCGTTACTGACAGTTGCTATTACAGCTCAGAAGGACCAGAGATCTTATACGAATTTTGTTGACGAAGACCAAAGAATCGGAGGAGAAAGCCCAAGTGGTCCCAAAACTTGAGATGGAAATTAACATCTTGCGTCGGGAGTTGTCTGAGTGCAGGTGAGTGAAGTATTTATGAATAGATATTTTGAAATGGACGTTTTTGCTCAACTTTTTATAGGAAATTAAAAAAGTTCCGGCTTCTTTTATTTTTAACAAATCAAGCAAATAAGCTCGTTTCTGAAATTTTTCGCACAGTTTGACAAACTTTTGCTCTCCAACTACGTAGTTCCATGATGCACGCTTGATTTAAAAACCAACAACATTTAGACATCTATGACAGCACAATTTACTATTATCTGCATATTCGAAGACAATAAAGATATTAATCTTTAAGGGTACTCTTAAGTTTTTGTTTTTTTTTTCAACTGGAAAATGGGATTTATCTGATTAAAAATTTTAACGGCTTTTCTTTCATAGGGATGAATCTCTTTAGTGTGGCAGTGCCAACGTTTAGAATCCCTCGTTTGCTTTCAAGTTTGGAATGCACTTTTTCACGAAGTTACTATTTGAGGACATTTTCCGAAAAATTAGAATGAAGTGATCAAAAGCTCGTTTGAAACATTTTCACGAATTGTTTCACTTCTGCCAAATCTGTAATTCTTTCTCGAATTTCAAGTTCTGATTGAAGTTAGCTTTTTTCTGGTAGTTTTTTATTCTGCTGTGAAAAAAAACAACCTTCAGTTCACTTGGAATTTCACAACGCGTATAGCTGTTAGGATAAGCAGATATTTCTCTTGTTCAGAGTGCTCGAAGCTGGTGGACCGATCAACAACAGTGCAAAAGATGACCTGTGTTCCCAAACTGAGTTCAACAAAGCCTTGGAAAAACGCGCGGAGAGGGATATTACTCGCACATCCAGCAGAATAGCCCTTGATCTAGCTTGCTGTAAACAACATACCGGAGAAGGTATATGTCATGTTCTAGGTTTTTTTCGGTCATAGACCAAATTTTGTTTTAAATGACAGGCAAAAAATAAATCAATGCGGTCATAATTTCAGAAAATATAGACTATTGAATACCGTTGCGGCGAATTTTAATGCTATTATGGGATAAATGACCGAAATGTCTCAGCAAAAAATAACATGTCGTCTTGTAAGTATAACAAGTTTTGTAACTGAAAAAAATACTTTGGCTTATTCCTTCACAATTTTTTCAGTGCACTTGGGATATTTGTCTGCTTAGGATTAAAAATAATTATTGTCTGTGGCTGACGATTCTCTTCTTTTCCCCCGGATCAAAACCATCGGCTAAGCTACCGATCGTTTCTGTTAAAAATCTAAAAATCAAGTGTTAGTTTGACTTGCTGCAAACACATAGTTTGATCATAACTAATATAGAGTATTGTTTTCACTATCTAGCTATAAATACGTTTTTACTATGCTGTACTTAACAGCTTAGTTAGAAGGCAGTTGAAATCACGAGGTTTCAAAATTCCAAGGCAATTAGTTAAACTGCGCATAGCAATGTCCTTGGCGGCTGTGCCCTTTACACCTAAGTACTTTACACATATGAACAAGCAAAGCTGTACTGCTTTTACCTTTTTTTAAATGGACCTTCAGGAGCTTTTCTGATGTCTGCAACGAAAATTAGTTATTCATGAACTTGTTAAATGTAGCTTTTTTATGAATTGGAAGGTGTTGATGGATGATTTATGTCGAAAATATTTTGTTTACGCACGTTTCTAGCTAAGAAAAAGTGATAAAGTTGGTAGTTAAAATAATTCAATTACTTGACAAGTTCGGGAAAAGTCTTTATACGTTTTTATCCGTTTAACTGTATATTCTGCGTCTAACTTGACTGTTTACGAAGAAAGCATCTTTTGCCTTGTTACTTTTCCGAAGCATATTTTCTGCAAGGATGTGCAAGCAATGAGAACAATAACTGTAAATCAAAGTGGGCTGAAATATAGTTGGAAAGTCACAGTAAACTAACCTTTGCCACAGCAGATAAAAGGGTAATATGTAGGTATTTTGAGGTAACAGCTGGGAGAAGAGGTGTTGTTGTTCAAAAATTTGCGGTAACATCATTACCATAAATCGTAATTTGCTGTAAGCTTAAAATAAAAATTTCGTGTGCAAAACTAGTTTCTGAAATTCACTCACTTGAGCGCATTATATGTCGTGAATTTGTTTGTCACATTTACACATTTATAGATCATTTGTTGCTTTACCATTTCCGTTCTTTCACTTATCCTGAAGAAAATTCTTTGAAATTTCTGGAAATTTCACCTGGATATCCAGCTCATTGCTTGCTTTTTGCGTTTTGTTTTTATCCCCTACACTCCTTCACTACTCGCCTGCTCTGCATTCGTTCTTATACGTAGTTTTATGAATAGCTTGACAACTACTTAATCTGCACAACACTGCTTTCGGTGATGTTCGCGTGGTTAAGTTGATTCAAGCCTGAATGTTTCTGACGAAAACAGGGTTATTACACATGCAATTATTTAAAACCAATTTCAAGACCCTGCAAATGCAGAGCACTTGAGATCAGAGTGATCATTAAACAGATAAAAAGAGGTGCGTAATAATGAGTGATGCATTCAAACCTTGATGTATGCTATTTTTGTTCTTTTTCATAGATGATGAAAACGAAGAAAATTCGACCTTTATGGAACAGAACGTTTTGACGAAAGCGAATGCTGTCAACTGCGTTACGAGCCTTATTCGTGAAAAGAAGCTTACCAAATGGGCAACTGTACCTTGCAACTTAAACGTAGACAATGGCGAGAAGGCAAAACCTTCCATTTGCGATATAGCTTTGTCATCAAAGAGAAAAGAATTTGAAAATCTGTGGTTGGACTGCCAAAAAACGGAGGTTCTAATGAAGGTACAGTATATATTTGGAAAGGCAAGATTTCTGCCGGGTGTAGTTGCAGGGTAGTAGCCAAGTTTTAAGGTTTGAGGGCAAAATACATTTTTAGGGGGGAAAGATTTTTATTATGTTGAAAACAAATCTTTCTACGCACAACACAATTTCGGGAGATACAAAAATATTTGGGGGCCACTACCCCCAAATGCCCCCGTGGCTACGGACCTGTGTAGTTAGCAACGTTTTTGCGGTGGTTATGTACAAGGAATAGAGGTAATGAACGGGTTTTAAATGGACTGTTTGGAAAAATATGTCTGTCATATGGAAATCACCGCAATCATGTATTTACCGGCAGAAAGTAGATTCTGTGTTCAAATAACAGCATACTATAGTAGCACGTGACCTTTAGGTGGAAAAATTAGTTTTGTTTTATTTGAAAAGTGTTTTGCCAAAGTTAAGTATTTATTTTCTTGTGAGCGTGAAGTACAACAAAAGATGTGTAAGTCTCCCTCGTGTGAAATGATTGTTGTTCCCCTTTTTTGTCAAATTGCGAGGTTCATTTATATAATTTCGCTTTGCCGAAATGGTTGATCACATTTCTCACCACATGTCTAGTTTTTTATTAATCGTTTTTTTGTGCCTCTTTTTCCAACGTTTACCATTTAAAAAATAGGTTTAGCCAGGGAGGGCAAGCCCAAGGGGGTCATGGCCCCTCCCAAATTTCTAGCATATCTTGTCGTTTTGTGCTTTCAGGAGCAGTGTCCGAAACAAAATATTGTTGCTCCTTTAAATTCATAAGATTTGGTCCCCCAAAAATTTTGGGCTGGCTACGCTACTGCATTTAATGGTCCTCCCTACAGTACGTCTGGCAACCGACCTGAAGACCGCGTTTTGCTTATGCATCCCGCTGCCCGCTTTGTGCTGCGTCACCTCTTCGTTGCTCTGTAATCGGCGTCAGATTGTAAAGAATTATACGCGAACGTCCCATTTTCCAGTTTTTACTTGTGGCAGCTTGTAATTTGATTTATTCATTTTGGTACTGAGTTTGTTTGCTCTCTCTACTTTTTCTTTAATCTTTCAGCGGTTCACCTGTAAGCATTTGCTATCATATTTCAAAACTGAATATGCATAGAGTTGTGTGAAATTGATTTGCTATTAAAATATGCGATAGATTCAACTGTGCCACGTTTGGGGAGACTTACTTCTTAAGCCAACAAAACTCTTTTTTTGGTAAAAAATTTACAGTATAGCATAGTCACATTTTGTACACATAAACGTCTGGGTTATTACTTCCTTCAGTTGAAGTCAATCGAAAGAAGTGGCATCTTAATTCAATGACTAGCAAATGAAAGAAAAAATGCAGACAAAATCGAGAGTTTAAGGAAAGCTACATGTGCACAAAACACCTGTACAATGTTACATATTCTTGATGCTCTCGAGAGCATCATGACTACAGCCGAGGGCAATAAGTTTTGTCAAACGGAAAACAATTTTGTTGGTGAAAATTTGTAATGATTTGGTTTTTATTTGTTTTACAGGATTTGGAAGACAGATTTTCCTCCCAACATCGTCTCATTTGCGAACTGAAAGACGACGTAGAAGAGCTCACGTCAGGCAAGACTGCAGCGAAATCTTACGAAAACCAAAAGTGAGTTTGTTCTTGTAATCTTTAACCAATGTTAAATGAGCTGCTTCAAAAAGATCAAACTTGAACAGAATAATGCGGTTGATTTTAGGCACCTTAGGTACAATTTTGAAACAGCTTTCCTTCTATGGAAACAGCCATGGCAATTTCATCGCAAATATGTCCGCTTTCTAGCTATTCATATGTCCATGTTTTTCAATTTTTTTCAAATGAAATCCGATCTAGTATTAGTGTTCAATGTAGCTGACGAGATTGTCCAGTCATTTAAGAAAGACCCTTGCTGGAATATGAGGGTTCTTCTGATCACTTAAAGTACAGTGTGTCACATTTCCATTCTGGTTCAATCGTCCTAGAAGCAATACATTTGCTCATTGATTACTGTATTTCGCTATGTATGAAATGATAAAGATTTATTGCTTTATTGAAAAGAGATTGTTCCTCTTGTTGCCCGCTAATCGATTGCTGTTGGGATCATGTAACTTCTGAGGATGAGGTTTTGTTTCGACAGAAAGTAAAATAAAGATTTAACGTTCTGGGACAGTTCAATCACAGCTGTCGTTTCTTTGGATGTTTATCACACACTCTGCGTCGACGTTACCGCTTTGCGCAGTTATATCAGTTTCCTTCCTCTNCGTCACAGAGCTGAGCTACTTTGCTAGTTTTCAATTTGCACTGATCNGCTGCTTTTCAGCGANTTTTAGGCGCATGCCACAGTTTCAAACTCAATGAGTGGAAAGNATTTCAGTAAAAAATATCTTGATCCGTTGCATGTATTATCCAGGATCTGCGTACTTCCAACAGCTTTCTCTGTCTCGAAGAAAAGCTCCCATGCGACCTGCAGCAGATCCATCAACGCCAAAAGAGAATTAAAATTAGATGTTATATTATTATAGTTGCCTTTGCGTAAGTTTGCCGCAATAAAAACATTTCCAGTTCTGTCGCTGTAATAAAATGAGAGCAAGGAGTGGAGAATTAAAGGAACAGAAATCTTAACCGAATTATGCTGTTGCCAAAGAGTGTAAGACTGAGAATCTCCGAAGCATTAATAATTTGTGATTTGTGCAGGTACCGTACTTATGCTATTTCGTCATTGATATAATTCAGTCTTAATCACCGTTCAAAAATGTTTTTAACCCGCACAAAATATAGTTTACTTTTCATAGCCACATATGAAAACGTTGGTGACGTAAAATAGACAAAAAGCACTATTAATTCACATCTCAGCAATACTGTGTGAGAATAATAAACCGCAAAAGTTTTCATTCGTCATTCAGAAATCCGGTGTAATGACTAAAACGTATTTTATATAAGGTGTCAGGTGAAGAGAGAAAACTCACTGGTTATGATGCGCATCTACGAATAAACGCAAAACATTTTAGATGTTGGCAATGGCGCAGACAGGAATTTTGTTCTGGAGGGGCCAGTCACTGACGTCACAGGTGTAGGTGCAGGCAAATTTTGGGGGGTGCAAAAAATTTTTGCCCGAATTTCCCCAAACTTTCCCGAAATTTTTCTGGTTTTCGGGCAACTCTTTGTGCGAATATTTCTTCCCACACAGACCATGAACACCTTCTTTTGGGATGATCTCCAACAAAGGTCATATGATTCTCTACACGTTAGGCGCCAATTTTTCAAATTCAAACAACGCTGGGCGCCAGTTTTGCCCGTATTTTTACGTAGTTTACCCAGATTTTCAGATATTTTGCGAACATTGCCATAGATTTTCACAGATTTTGCCCGGATTTTCAACAAATCGAAACTTTTGGGGTGTGCTTGCACCCCCGCCTCCTACACCGCTGACTGTCAGAGTTCAGTCTTTAGCTATTTTGCACAAAGACCATTGCAATGTCACAGCTCAATTTCTGGTCTATTACAATAGGATATGGCGTCAAATATCTTCTACCAGTCGGCACCTATAAATTGTAGCAAATATTTGCTTTAGCAATGATCACTGTCAAGCAGCTGCTATATAAAAAGTTTTCAATGAAAGCCTAGAGTAGTGAACAGAGAAGCGCCATGTAAGGCGGTCCCCGACCGCCTTACATAGGCCGCGACTTGGACATAGCTGGGCTAGTGTCCGTACTGTTTGCCGACAGCTCAGAGTTTGGGGCACTGGACCACTTGAATATTCATCTGTCATATTCTGCCTTCAAGACTGACAAAAAAGACTTAACTTCAGCTTTCAAAAAATCACCACGGATGACTGGCAACTAGTAATGGTTTACTTGCTAATGACTTTTTAAATTTGCGCTGCGTAATTGTAAGAAGTGTGATATTAACAAAGTTTGTGTGGTGCGCTGACCGTGATTTGCTGTACATTTCAAACTTGAACCCTATATTACTATATACCCGGTATCGCATACCTATACTAGCGAAATAGCAACCATGCAGTGCCGGATTAACCATTAGGCAAACTAGGCACGTGCCTTGAGGCCGCGAAAAAATACAGGCCACTTGTGTCAGGAAAACATTTAAATTTGAGCTATGGAAAACTTAAAATAGTTTTTGATGAACTTAATGCTGTGAAATTAATCTACAGTATTTATTGTTTAGGGGTGTTCACGGCTGTTTCCCCCTCCAGTAATTCTGTACGATTGATGATGTCTAAAAATAGAACTGCTTGTCTGAAAGTGAGAACTTGGCGGGGTTTAATACAATAGAAATAGAAAGTTTATCTCCCGGGAACGCCAAGAGCCGCCGCCTGTTTCTTTTTGTAACTGTCTAATCACGTGATGTGCTGTTTATAAGCCGGCGGCCATTGTTTGTGGATCTCATTTACTACGTTTACATGGATAGTTCTCCGTTGTCTCTTTACCGTATGTGGATAGCAAGTGGTCTGTTTCTGAACGTGTTGTGCTGAGTCAGCGCCCTAAACGAGCCAATGCATTGGCCACCTCGACAGGAAGACGTCTCGTTATGAAATGTACGTGGTCTCGTTCACCCGGTACTAGGCTAGCACCTTTCACGGCTAGCATTCAGTATCTTTCTCCAGATATGATATGACTGCACCGTTAACTGTTAGCGTGTTGAGTTCAGTTTCAGAAGTGTAATACCAATATAATTACCATGCAGTCGACAAGGCACGTCGGCGAGGATGGGTAGTGTTTTGCAATAGATACTGTAGCAGTTTAGGCTTTCGGTTGGCAGTGTTAGGATTTCTAATTTTGAAGGCAAGAATCTTAAACAAATGGCAGGGATTTTGTCAGTTTATTTGCTGGTACAAGGAGAAGAATTCTGTCAGTTTATTTGCTGGTACAAGGAACAGTCACAAAAATACAGCAGAAACGAGTCAACAGGCATTGCTCAACATAGTTTCAAATTGTTGCACACAAGTGGTGTCTACACTGCATTCCCAAATACCGAAGTAATTTTTAGAATATACTTATCACTTATGTCTACTAATTGCTCTGGAGAGCGTTCGTTTTCACAGCTTGCTCGAACAAAGAATGAGAAGCGATCTACCATGTGTGAGGACCGCCTTGGTGTACTGGCACTTCTGTGTATTGAAAGAGAGCTGCTACATGAAACTGATTTTAGCTCAGTTATCGATGAATTTGCTACGA
>JGI24159J19872_10004083_pt1 | contig 18502 bp, 10 predicted proteins | sample Ectturendosymbi4_FD_19872 | JGI IMG/M metagenome (IMG submission 19872) | reverse complement strand
GCAAACAGTAGTGTGGCCGCCTGGAGATGGCGCCACATGTAAATAAAAGCTTGTCTGCTGTGGCGAACGCAGAAAATTTTCGTGAGGGGGTTTCATTCAGTGTCGTGTGGTGATTATTTGCATTTGGTGCGTGCTGTTTGTGACGCCACAATTTGACGTCATATTCATGCTTCCAAACCAACGTTATTGCGAAGTTTGTTGACATAAGATGCATATTCTTCTCCACACACTCCCCTTAATTTATGTCATTGCACAGAATGTACCTATCAGCGTTCCAGGTCAGCATAACGGAGGAAAACTCAACGCTGCGATACAGCAGTTTATAACTCCAAAAATATCAGTCTGCGCATTCATTCATGGGAGTAAAACACACTTATCGCTGCTTCAGAGCAATTTACAACTGCTAAACGATGCTGCGATAATGCATGTCGAATATCAGCAGTTGAGCATAGAAAGTGGGCGGCCGGTCAGTCTGACCGACACCGCTGTTTGCAAGATCGAGTCATTCTAAACTACGTAAGAATTGAGAATGCGCATATACAGTAGCACGCAAGAAACCTTTCTATTTTTTGGTATGTGCAGAATTCCAGCAAATTTTTGTTCTTCTTTTTTCTGCTGAGACATTATCAAAGACCTGAATGCTTCTATGTTAACAACTGCTGTTTTTGAGCTCGTGGAACAGTTTTATCATCCTACAGAAATTGGTAATGTTGCCAATCCATCAGCGCATGCGCTGATCAGTCATAGCAGAAAAAATGAAGACAATTGTTTCGGATAAAGTGGACGATCTCGGAACACAATCTCAAACATGCGTGGTGGACGAAAGGTCTGCAAAAGTGGTGAGATGGTTTCTGGATGCAGACGATAACCTAGATTCCCACCAAAACTTATAATGATTACTTTTTGACCCATTTCAATGTTCCCTGAAATTTGCATGCAAATTCATTCCTTGGTATTTGCATTAAGTCGACAAATTAACAAGCAAAAAGTATGCTGAAAAAATAATCTTCTTTGCGCAAGTAATAACATTTTTGTAAAATATCAAGCTGTGAAATACCAAAAGGGTTTTTTAACCCCCAACCCCCCTTGCGTACGTCCTTACTTGTCTATATGACCTGGCATAGAAATGCCCAAATTTTTTGTTCAAACTTTCAAGTGAGTCAAATACTCATCAACTCTCACGAACTAAAACACGAAATCACTGGAAATAGTCTCTTGATCTCATACATATCTGATGACGTATCTGATGTCTTTTTGTGACGTGGTAAACTTTTGTTCATGCTCGCAAAACCAATAAAGTATAAATTCATTAAAATATTGTTTCAAAACATCGAAGCTTCTGTGTGCAATTTTTTGAATTTTTTTCCAAAATTTTACCAAATCAAAACGTTTGGGGGTGACCTTGCCCCTTGTGCACCCACAACTCCTACACCTGCATTCGTGCAGCAGCAACTGATCACTTGCTTCATGAACTTATTCCTGCTTTAACCACGTTCTCAAATAAACCTCCAAATTATTACCACGCCAAATTGAAGAATGAACGTAAACAGAAAAACAAACCAAACCTTGAGAGATGGTCACCTAACGTAATTTAGTAGGATTTGTGCATGAAAACATATTTTTCACTGCTCAACATGATCTCAATGTTGCTGTCGAACAATTTAAAATAGTGAAACCTATACATAAAATAGTATAGCCTATGTCGACTATGGAAGACTACCAGCACTGTTCAGGATAGCTTTGAAATGTAAGACAGATGTTGGCTATCNAATAGGAAATAAAANTTCATTCTGCAAGAAAATAAAAGTTTTCAGTTACCTCAGCTTATTTACAAGAGTTGAAAAAATCANCATAGTAACCCGGACAATTTCGCATTGACCAATATTTTTCTTCAATTCTGTATTTCGAAAACCAGTGCCTGAAGCCNGTATTTTGAAAATAAATAATCTGCAGTAACTGCGAAAAGAACNAATGCAGAACTTCGCAATTTACAATGACTCTAGCAGTGAATCTTGTTCCCTTTTAGGGCAAATTGTCACTTTACTTACAAGTGCCTTAATAACACTCACTATTTCTTCATTTTCCTTTATCATTTGTTTAGTCCTACTTAGCATCGCCTTCCGTCGTCCCAAACGTAATCTGTACGAGCATTTCTTTTGGCAACTAATCGTGAAACTGGCGTAGGTGGGATTGTTGTCTGAACTACTACCGTAGGCTATTGCAGGCAGAATGCAGGAAAATCATAGAAATGGACAGGACGACAGTGACATTGCAGGGACTAGCGAACCTTTCACGATCACTCGAGCTGCAATGAATAGACATTATTTCGTCAGCGATCTACAAATGGCTCAAGCAAGGGACAGCGAATCAACCGGGAGGTAATCTCTCAGCCAGTCTTAGTGATCCAGAATGTAGTGAGAAATTTTTTCAAGAGTTCCAGGTGAGCTAGAAAATAATTGTTGCAAACTGAAGAGAATGCAGCACGCAGAAAATACTAGTTGTGTTGCAGTGTTCATACAGGCAATACTATCTACCGTAGAAAAGCAAATACCATCCAACTGTACGGAAATTTGTTCACTTCCGAAATTGATATACAAGATGTAAAATTGGAATTTTACTAAGTGCACCATTTTTTAGAGTTTAAGGAAACGGCTACGTTCACATTAAACAGTGCAGTTATCGTTTTTTAGTTAAAGTAGGTTATTTTGCTAATGCTTAGCGCAGGATTATAGACCATGCTCACAAAGCGTTCGTTTATACACTGTTTAAAACATTTTCAAACCAAGAATGTGGAAGATTTGCGATATTGTAAGGAAAATAACATGAAAGATAAATGCATTGTCAAAAAAGCGTTATTTTCAATAATTTTATTCGAGAATCCAGTGCCATTAAATATGCGCTTACTAATGCAGCTTAGATATGCCACTGTTGAAAAAAATGGCCGGAATTTTTGCAATACGCCAGTGTGGAAGTGCTTATCAGATTAATCATTGCTGGTTGGATTGCAGTTGCAACAAAATTTGAACATCATGGGTTACACGTGATCCGTAAACCTTGTGAAAAATTGCCAATGACTTGACGCCTTGATGTTTTGTTCTTTTCTTCCGCTATTTTGTATCGAAAGACTTATAACGCATCGTTAAAAATTCCCAAAACATTTATACATAAACTTTGACATATTAATGCAGCATTGATTTTTTGATGAACGTTCAAGTAAATTTGAAAATGAAATAAAGTTTTTACCATGTTTGGTGTAGTCTGGATCAAGTAGATATCAACAACCAAATGGGAAATTTTAAACAAATGTACATTCATTTCATTACATCTTCTACAAATTGCTCCTCGAAGGGATACATTGTGCCAAAAAATGTAGAGCAATCATAAAATTACCACGTTCTATCAATTTTATAAATTGCGGCATTTTTTGCAGTTTGAAACGTACGAAGGGAACTGCCTGATCAAAGATTCAACGACGAGCACAGCTATCGCAGACGTTGTCAAGACGCGTAAATATAATGAGAATACGGCTTCGCACGCTCATGCTATGTGCCATTACTTGCTTGCTGCATGCTGAACCGACTGGTAAGCTTGTGAGGATTAGCAATACGAAAAACGGACATAGTTGGTTTGGATGCTGATCTCTCGAAAAATTGCTGTGAAGAAATTGAAAACTAAACAAATCACACCACTTGCCAAAACGTAGTTTATCAAAATATTTTTGATTTACTTGTTCTTTTACGCAATTTTCCTAAAGAAATGTCTGCGCTGAAACTGTCGCATGATCAAATGATTTGAGGCCTTCCTTGTACAACAAAGTGACTTAGTGCGAAAGGAAAGGATAACAAAACTTCTATTTTAATCATAGATATTGAATTTTTGTTTGTTATTTGGTGTAAATGTTGTCGTCACAGGAGTGTCTCTGTGTCGGGTCTCCCATTCTGCATGTGATTCACCGCTTGTGGAAATGAGTGAACTTCACGCCTCATTTTTTGTTGTTAACTGCATCAACTCATACTTGGCGAGGCGCATGTTGACGTTCTATTGGTGCCCGTATTCTTTTTGTTTGTTGAAATCATTTCTTTCGTCTTAATTTTAGTTGATTCCAATTTTTGGCCTAGATTTAATACAGCAAAGCAAAACCACCATACAGGCAAATTCAGTTTAATGTAACCGCGATACCTTTTTCACACACAAGAGAATGAGCAAAATTTGTTTTGCAACATACACCAAAACACCGTGTAACGTTGCAAACCCTGGTTAACCATACGTTTTTTTCATGCATATTCCATCAAACGCGTGTTTGTCAGATATTCAATCAAACACATTCATATGTGGGAAACGACAAGAAACGCTACAACACAGTCGAGTGAGTGTTTTTCGAATGTTATATTGCTCCATTCTCTCGTTTCCTAAAATCGGGTTGGAATGAAACAGGCAAGGTTTTTTTAAAGGCGTTTTAAGGACCCGATTCGGATCCGTAGAATTTCAAATCGGGTCGCTAGAATCAGAGAAAATTATCATCGGGTCTCTAAAATCATAAAAAATTGGGTCTCTAGAATCAGAGAAATCGGGTCCCTATAGATCCAAACCGGGCTCCTAAAATTATCCTTAAAAAAAACCTTGAACAGGTATAGCTGTTACAGCTTTACTTATAGCTGTTGCTCCTTTTAATACAAATAGATGATTGTCTGTCGCTCAACGCAGAAGTGCATTGCAATAGCTTAGTTAACAGCGTTTCTAAAAGGTGCGAATATTTCAAACACCATCTTTCCTCTCTAATCTGTACCATAGTTAACACGTTAAGTTTAACAACATGCATCATGTTTTAAAGATTTTAGAAAAATTATTGAAAGTGAAAGTTAACCGTAAACAATGTTTAACATATTTTATGATTTGATACTAAAATGTGAGTTTTTTTTTTTTTAAACGAGTCGGCAGATGAGCTTTTATCATGCAGCTTCCTCGCATAGTTGGTGGAAAAGCATCAAAACCCAGTTCTTGGCCTTGGCAAGCTGGGATTGCGTATGTTAATAAGTCTTACCCTTTTTGTGGAGGGTCAGTTATTTCTGACAAATGGATTCTTACAGCAGCCCACTGCTTTTTCGAGAATGAAGATTTTACCAAGTAAGTGAACAATTACAAGCATGAAAGATTCCACAATTTTCTGAAAAACATTTATTTAACACATCGGAACCAACCGTCCTCCACAGTTAGAAAGGCCGTGTAACTCACCTGCGTGTTGCCTTTCCAGAAAGGAAACTTCAACTTCATGGCACACGCATACACTGGTTGTGATACACTTCGTTTTGCAGGTGGCCCCAAACAAATATTTTGAGCTTTTTGCATGACGCTTTTAAGCGAGCTAATGAGCTGCCTTTTCTGGTCACGTGACATGATTTCTGCTGAATAACCAAACGCTTGATTGATCGAAAGAGCTTTCGGGAAAGTGAGCACAGCACGCTCGTAGTTGCTTGGTTCGTAAGTGAGCTCCGTGGCAAAAGTGTGTTCGCGAGGCACGTGCCTTAGCTTTGGCGGTCGCCTTAACGCCTGGTCAGATGACACAAGAGTGCATTTACATTATATCATGTCTGCTGTTTTTAAACGGTACAATGCGTTGGTTTTATCTTAGTTTTGCAATTCATATTGCTGTGTTGACGTGTCTCGGTCTGCAAACTCATAAGCCCAATCGGTGAATCTGATTCACTCTGTCCTAGGAGAGGGCGAAAGCGCTACTCAGGCTCGCGGCTGCTTGAGATACGAAGCAGGCAAGGGTTGAGAGGTAACTCTGTACAATTTAACGCCCTCGAGTTTTGCGTCACGTTCAATGACGCACAACGCCAACTTTTACCGACTCTTAACACCAGCGGCGACTTGTCTTTACCACGATAAAAACACACTCGTATCGCGGAAAACTGTCGATTGATTTGTCAGACAACGAACACGCTTACGGCATGCCTCGAATTAAGGAAAAACAAAAAAGCGCTCGATGCAAGACTCCGCGGTGTCGTAAATGCGCACACAGAGAGGCGAACAGAAAAACGCACCCAGCGCATGGCATAACTGGTAGGTCACGTCATACATACGAACGCAATGTGGACGTGTGAACAGTGTTGCCACTGCTGTTTTTTTTCACCGGATTTGTGGTTTTTCTGTTTCATCTGGGGTTCTGGCGTTTTTATTGAAAGTCTGGGTTTTTTTGACTCTGGTCAAATTTTATAAATGTATGTTGCATTACTGTATTTTCCATCAAGAATACAGTAGTTTCACAGGCGTAATAATGTGCAGAGTCAGTAGGCTAGCCAGTACAGATGAGTAGTACTGGGCTTAACTAAATTGTTTGAAATACAAAGGTTTACAGAAAAAGCACTGGCTAGGCATAGGTCAGCACTCTCATCTATCGCTGATATGTCAGTGGCTGCTTGTGCATGATTTTAGAATGCTTTCTTTGGTTTTGAAGATGCTGTGGTTGAGAATCTGTTCATTTTTTTACAGGCGTATTGTGAGGTACCCTGTAAAAGGCGGAGCTCTGTGAACAGCGGAGCTTGGTTGCGGAGGTTTGATGACGTAACCGGAGTCGCTAAAAGCGATATTTTGCGATGAGCAATGAGAAGTAAACGGTAGTAAAAATAATTTTATTGCAAATGGTGATATTACACTAAGGTAAAGGAAGTCCATTATGATAATTTTTACTTATCTGATTTTCAAAACGGTTCGGGGACAGAAAATAGGTTTTAACAATTGTGAATGTAGTAAATTTTTAAACATCGCAAACATCCATGTATTAGATGTTTGTGGAAGCGCATATTTATTTGAAATAATTAAATATTTTTCCTTCGCTTTTTCTGTTTACTCCATTTGCAAGGAAACTTTTTTCCACTCCGGTTACGTCATGAAACCTCCGCAACCAAGCTCCGCTATTTACGGAGCCCCGCCTTTTATAGGCAACCTATTGTGTGATAGGTATGAAAGTAAAATTTTCAGTGTTAAATTTGTAGTCAAATATTGCCATGAACACAATGGTTAGGGTGAAAAGAAAACTGTCAGACATTGAATGTATCCTTGAATGTACATATTTCAATTTGTGCATTTAAGGAAAAGTTAAAGAAAACATGAAACGTTTTGTAGAAAAGATCTAATTAGGTTTTTGTTACTTCATGCATTTGATTTGCTGCTAGCCTACTCGTAAATTGTGGGTATGTTCAAAAATAGACCCGAACTTGTTAAAAATATGACGCAAATAATGCATATCACCTTAATTTTCACGTGCAAGTACCGGTAGCGTACATTTCAAGTTTGGTTTTGGCTTATTTTAAACATTTTGTATGTCTGGGGTTTTTTATTATTTTCTGTTTTTTTTTCAAGGTAAATGCTGGGGTTTTTCTTCATAACAGAGTGGCAACATTGCGTGTGAACAGTCTTTGCTCAGCAGGATGGCTCAACGAGCAGTCTTTTACAATGCGTTGGTTCCAGTTCATACGTACTTGTCCATATAGTTGGGCCACTGGTGGCAACAGCTGTAATAATGACATCTAACTGATATGTGGAGTGCAGTGAAATGCTGTAGGCTGCATAACATGACCTGGATGTATTGTAGTACGCTAGCCTGTGGTTTCACTGCAGCATTTTAATGTCAATATTGTACATTGAAAAATGCTGTTGCAATTTTAGCTACATACAACAGTAACGACCCATGTAGGCTAGTAGCTAATGGTGGTTTGCCTCAAATGTACTGCAGGCCAATATATTTGTTGGAATGTAATCTAATCGTGTTTCAACTGCAGACAATTCGTTGTTGCAGTAGGCATCTGCAGGGGTGTGATAATTCCTTTGTTTGGTCTGAAGCATGCTGAAACATTGCAGTAGTCTGTGCAAAAAGACAATAGTAGTCCTGGCCTTATTCATTTTTATCTTTTATCATCCTTCAGAATGTGTGAAAAGTAATGGCTACTGTGCCTCCATAAGTGTTGTCGCAGAAAACTGCTCTTCGTTTGTCATCTGTAGCTGGAAAACCTACAGCTCTACAATTACCAAAGGAATTGGTTTGCTCGTGAAACTTTAGTAAATTATTTTACGCTAGCCAAGTTACTCGTGAAGCTAGTGCCGCTAGCCCAAGGACCGCAGCAAAGAACATCCAACCCAGTCGTTCTGAAGCGCCATGTAAAAACGAAGCTCTAACGTTCTCGTTTTGGTTCAATGAGCTCTCCTGACATCAAAACTCACTTCGAGCGCACTTGTTAGCACGACCATGTAAATATGCCTGCTGAGTCTTTGCGTAGTAGGTCACCCAGATCAGTGGCGGATTAAGGGGGGTGCTGACTGGGCTACCGCCAGGGGGCTCCAAAATTCTACGCCGGTAAAAAAGAATAATGTGTGAACAATACACAATACAGTACACTGTAAAAGATACCATCGCCTATCAAGATTGACGAGTAGGCGCTCTGTGCTCACTCGTCAAATGCTTCGTTGACGTAAAAGTAGTTGATTCTTTGGCGTGTGGTCTGGCCGACACTCACAAGCAAGTTAGTACTCCAAGGTCTAAAAAGGTAAGTTATTCCACCCGCTTGTCTTATTTCCGTTTCGGATGCGCATGTCGGCCATGCAGACAGCCCCGAAGGAAGTTGGGAACTTAGGTGGTGTCAGGTCTCTTAACAATGGTGAAAGTAGGTAGATTTCAGCTAAGGATAATAAATCATGGTGCTATGAGGCAGGACTACCAGATGTGGTACCTCAACACCAATTCTGGTACTATTTACTTCCAAGAAATAAGTTTGGACGTTTTAATACATATTACTTTTATATGAATCGACATTATTTGGTACTCTTCTTGATAACTGACTTAAAACAGAATAAACCCAATGATAAACAGAAAGGTGGCAGATACCAAGATACTTAAACGTTAACTGATAACAAGAATTAAACAGTATCAGGCACGTCTTAGTTCTGTTTGCATTTTGCACATGTGACCTGCGCTGACGTAGTATTAGGTTCTACTCCCAGCTTTGAACGCGTTGCGGGATATTTTTGCAGTTACTGTATGAACTGCTCCGTGGTAGCGTTGGGCGCTGTGTTTTACTGCGGTCTTTTAACTTGAAGCGCTGATAATTTATGTTCATTACAGTGACACATTGTACAGCAACGACTAAGGAGTGTGCTTGCAGAATAATATGCAGATTGCGTCAACAAACTTCGGCAAAACGTTGGTTTGCAAATGCAAATATGACTTCATATTATGCCTTGCAAACAGCGTATATCCAGTAACAATGACCTCCATACACTGCTGCTTAGTACTAGAATTTGGTAGGGGGGCATACAATCAAGCAGTCGCCCCACACATCACCAGACCTCTGCACGCCACTGGTTACCAACCTTCAGTGATTTGATCAGCCACTTTGCCTTTGAAAACGCTCGCAAAATCCATGTAACGTAACCAAACACCACTCTGAGATGAAAGCTTTTTATTTCATTTATACATATATTATATTGTTTCCTGAATCCATGAGTTTCGTTCATATTGTGATTGATACTAGTTAATGATTCGTGTCTTTGCTCAAGCTTCATTTTTTTTCAATAATAAAAGTAATTCAATTTTTCATATATAGCCTATATAGAAAGGGGCCTCTATCTAAGTTTCAGCCATGAGCCCCTTACAACCTTAATCCGCCCCTGACCCAGATGGGCAGGGTGGTTGGTTAGCTGACGGGAAACTAACCCAGTTGTTTTGCCACGAAATTGCCGCAGGTCTATGTTCACGACTGCTGTACTTTATCACGTATTATATGTTTAAAATTGAGTCCGATCAAAAATGGTATACCGCAATCGTAAATAACAACTTACGCAAGAGCAGGTAAAGACACCAGTCCCGTGGCCCAGTGGGTTCGTCCGTTCGCGCCCATGCTGGTAGGTCTGGAGTTCAACTCAAAGCCGGGTATCAGCATGACCTTGTAGAGTTGCACTGTAGCCTTTTTATCCTGGCGTACGGTGTACAAAAGAGCTGCTGGGTCATCCTCTTGCGCGAATTGTTACCCTTGTGTTGTTCTCATTATCTCTATGATTTCTGCACTAGCGCATGTCAATCATGTAAATGTGGCCTGGTGCTGAAAAGNGTTTGNACAACGCCAAGAACACCTATAAAAATAAGATGGTATGAATGTAAGAAAACGGCAACGACTCTAGCGAAACACTGGCGTTTGTAGCGCATGCTAATTTCTGCACTTGGAAGTTAAGGCCACAATGGAGATTGCGTTGTCTCACGGAAAAAATGAAATCTGTCAATAGTTACATTAGGTAACGTCAAAAATCTGAAAGAAATCGTAATCAACAGAAATTTTTGCAAATTTGAAAGAACTCCACTTGGTTAGCAGCTCGCATTTCTGGTTTTACCATTCTTGATTTTTGAACACAAAAAATAAATGAGTTTTTAATGAAAACACAGAGAACTGACTAAGTTATAATATAGTTTGATGAATATGCTAAATGACTAAAAATATGATATTTGCATATTAGTGACTCATATCTCTGATAAAACCGGGAAGCCTACTATCTTTGCACTTGAATTTTGATGCTTTAGGGACTGATGTAATTGTATCCAAATCTAATGTTACTCAGTGACATTTGCTAAATGATCGTGGTCCGTTTGAACTTATAAAGATAAAATACTTAAAGCATCTTCGATGTTTACGAAAACTGTTGAAACTATTTTCACCTTATGAAACATTAATTTTGTTAGTGGCCAATTAAACAACTTAAAAATTTTTGTGATTACTATTTTTATTCGTTATTTACTTGATCACCACATCTAGCGTTGTACCATTCGCTTCAAAACCAATCTGATTTTTAAATCACTATTTGTTTTAAGGTGAGGACTTTGCTCATTGAATAGGAAAGCAATCTGAGCAAATTAAAGAAGTATGCTTTGCAGAGTAAAAATTCTGAATACTTTTGTGAAACAAAACGAAAAAACAAAATGCATTTTGATTGGACGGCTCGGGCTATGTATTTTAGAATAATACATTCGTTACCGAACATTATATCATAATACAGTGAAAAATGTTTGCGTTTTATTACAATCTACGCAAGCTGGGCATTAAAGGTGATTGCAAGAAAACGTACATTTTCCATTTGCTTTAACTTTTCCCTATTATTTCATGATAACGTTGCTTCAACTGACTGCACAGAGATAATGTACAGCTGATCTAGGCCGCTGACNGTCAGTTGCATCTTTGCAATTTCCATGTTAGTAATTGATAAAATTCGATGTGTAGTTCCCAGTAANTCTTGATGTTCATCCACCCAAAGCCCAAAATAAAATTACACAAACGTTTTTGCACAATCGTTTCCCATGCAGTTTTGTGTCTATCAAATTTGTGTTTTCTCTTTTGCTTGTGTGTGTTCCTTCGTATTGTTGCTTAATGACGACAGCATGTTGAAACAAAAATCTCGAAGTTACAGTATTTCATTCCAAGGAAACCTGTTTCATGTTTGTGTATCTCCTGTGATTAAATAATGTTTCAGCCTTGTTAGTTTAGCATTTTAAATCGTGTCCACATTTCGTTAATAATCTTTTCGCTTTAAAATGCAATCAAGCGCTTAACGTTAATTTTGCACTAACGGTTTAAAAACAGTTTCTGGAAAGATAATTGACGTATGAGGTTAGTCTTGTTAAAAATGTATATTTTTTGGGAAACGTCGGCATTGCGTGCTAATTAGCGTTTCGCGGATCGAACCACTTCCCAACACGTTGTCAAAAACGTACAAAAAAGAAGTGTTTCAAGCAAATATTTCAGAGATTTGAAATTCGCTAAATGTTCAGCTTCTGTTCCACAACTTTTTCCTACATGAATTTGGGGGTGCAGAGTTGTAAACGGGCCTTATTTTGAAGCCCGAACCTAGCCAGAGCCGCAATCACAAGCCTGAACTCGGTCCGAGCCTGACATTCATTGTTGAAGCCGATTTAGACCCGAAAGTCACCTTTGCCGAGTTAGTCATGATATGCGCAGCAACATGGTATCAAAAACCGTAGTGGACGGGTATAGCTGCAGGTGCACTGTTTTATCACATCCAAAATAGCAACTACCTTGACCAAAGCATTATCTTGAAAAAGCAAAACTTAGCTTGCTAGTCAACAATAATTCTGGGTCATGCAATGTTTCTAAAGAAAAATAGAAACTATCCACAGTGGAGTTATAGGCATAAAAGGAACTATCTAGGATAGCGTTATAGGCATAAAAAGCCGGTTTGTAGGCCATCGTTTCTTAAACCAAGCCAAGAATCGCGTATGTGATTGATTTTTTCGAAGCAACGCCATCATCACGAAATCGGCCCGAAACATTTTGACAAACGTAAGCCCGAAACCAGGCCCGACTTACAACTCTGTGGTTGTGATCACGAGAAACTTGGCCTATGAGGAAAATAAATGGTGCTAGAGTTATAATTGCATGAACAGAATTGTAAATGTTTACTTTGTGTGCAAAGAAATAAAGAAATAAGAAAAAAAAGTGAAGAGAAGTCTACTTTTACAGGGCATCGTCAATACGGGTGGACGCAGGAAAACATACCAGAAAGAGAGGTGCTACCCAGTCCCGCAATGTCAAGCGTATTATACTGCATGAATCATATGAAAGGTCATTATTCACAGTTCATGTGCTTTGCTTCAAGCATAGTTTTCTCGTATTTCATTCAGACTTTAAACGATTTATAAAAAAAACGTATATCAGTCAAACAGGAGTTTTGAAAGGGTAACTTTTTTAAAGAATTGAAAAGTTGTTTAGTTTCAACTCAAGCACGTTGGACAACGTTTTTTCCTAGAAAAAGATTGTTTTATGCTTGCTGTGTATATATATTTTAAAATTACAAATGACTATTTAGGAAAACTCATCTTACGTAAAAATGTATGAAAATAGAACACATTCAGAGAACAAATATGGAAGAAGACATTTTTTAAGATTAATGGAAAGCCGAAACTAATCGCATTGTCTTGTAAAGCTTCTATTCAAATTTGTTATATCAACTAAAGTCATTTAAATTCGAAGTTTGTTTTTAGTGATCAGTGCTCTGACACTGCAATACATTTTTCTTTAGTTCTATTTGTAGTTTAGAGCTTGTAGAATTATTTCAGGAAGTGTGCTTCCTTGACAATTAACGAGATACATCATCTTAGTTCCAGTCCGTGGTGTGGTTTTGACATTGCTTTGCTTGAGCTCACAACGTCACTGGAAATCAACCTAAAAGTACAACCTGTCTGCTTTCCTGAAAGCGATTTCAATCTACCTGAACGCAGCCAGGTTGTTGCAACTGGATGGGGAACGTTAGGTAAGACTTGCGTTTTGTAATAAAGACTTCTTTAGTGTGGCTTAACAGAATATTGCCAAACGAGACTCCAAACAGGAAGTCAAAAGCATGCATTTGAGCGTTTGAGGCGGCCTGTGATCGTAGCTCTCATCTCACCATCTGGTTTTGAGCTCGTCGCACACTCCAAGCAGCACCTCGTAGCTGTCCAAAACACTCCGCAGAGATGCAGTACGAATGGTCTCGCATCGAGAGCCAGGTGTATCAGGAGCATCTTGATTAACTTTAATATTTCTGTTACTACTTCCAGGGAAGATTTCGCCAGTTGGCACTGTTTAATCGTATCACCTACTACTCCCAAGCAGTGCATGTCCATAGTGGTAAGAGTAGATAGCTCGAAACTTCTCGGTGGCAATAAATTAAGTATGTCTATTTTGCTCCGGAGATTGTACTGGCTCCATCATAACATTGACCACGCCAGTGATCAAGCTTGATATTCATCCTTTTAAGAACATCATCAATATTGTCTACCAATGATGCCGCAAAAATGTGTCTGCGACATACAGTCCTATAAATTCTTTATGTACAATAAAATCCTGACCTGCCAATTAAGACACCAGCAAAACTTGTTCCTTTTTTGCTAAATGTAAAAACTGGCCCCAAACTTAGCTTATATTTCGGTTTTAGTATTATTTTTGTTTTCAGTAGGTTGTTGTTTTTTTGCGTTTTTCCGAGTATTTTCAGGTGATTTAGGTTTTTAGTATAGTTCATCCAAACCCGGGTTCATAATCAATTCTCAAGTTTTTTCTGAGTGTTGGCTAGTGGGCCCACTAAGGTGGCAAGTACACCCCTTTCAACTATGTTTTCACCCCATGGCTCAAACTTTTAGTTACACGACTGGCAATACACGAAGGTATTTCACTTGTTCAGAAAATTGAACACGTACGCCATTCAGAAAAACATTCGACTGAACAGAATCCTTAAGCTTTTTGGGATGAAAAAAGAACACCAACTGCAGTCTATAGAGATTTCGGGTAAACCGGTCTCCACACGTCGAAGCATTGATTGATTGATTAAAAATACAATCACTGGAAAGCAAACGAAGTGCTCTGGGGAAGAACCCTCGAACTCTGCGGAAAAAATCTAATATCGCTAGATCCATCAAAGACCGAAATGGTATTTTACTCAACAATGAGGAGAATATCCTCGGCGCATGGGAATATTTTAAAGATCTTTCAAAACCATTCAGTCTCACACCATCGGACACACAGGAGGTGCATTTGGGGGAGGAAAATACCATCACTGCAGCCCACGTCTTCCCTACATGTCAAACACTGAAGGCTGCAGGTTTAGGAGTAGAGCTTTCGAGGGATCAGTCCTGACGTGCTGTGCTTTCATAACTCTGCCAGGATACTGACTGCACGTATTCACGCTTAAGTGACAATGTACCACAAGGCAAATCAGGTTAGTCAGCTTAGTCAAAGTGTTTTACTAATCTACTTGCCAAAATTTTTACAGCTTAGGTTGCAATGAAATCTGACTTGAATTTTTCAAAGCCTTGAACAGATGAGTTCTTTGGCTGACTCGTGTGTGTCAAGTGTCATGACGTTGTGGAACGGCACCAAAATTTGGGAAACTGGGGGACCATCCCCATACGCAAGAAGGGAGACATGAGAGAATGCTCCAACTACCGGGTCATCTGTCGTCGTAGTTACGAAATAATTAAACCAAAGCTGGCGGACTCAACGTGCGGTTTTAGTCCTAACCGTAGCACTACAGACGAAGTTTGTACTCTCCAACAAACGTTTGAGAAATCTACGGAGCATGCCTAAGATGTCTACACATGTTTTGTCGATCTCATGAAAGTGCAAGACCAGGTCCTTCACGAAAAGCTTTGCGGAGCCTATTACTGGCCGTCAAGTCATTGTGTTCCTTCTCAGACGTTTGTGTCCGTGTCGGCGGAGTTAAATCACAAACCCTCAACGTGGGTGTTGGACGCTGACAATGATGTGTGCTTTCACCACTCTTCCTGATCCATGTGAATTTGATAGATAGGCACAGTAGAGTCGGCGAGGTTGTCACTGTTGGAAGCCAGAGGATCAGCCGTTTGCCTCCGGCGGACGATATAGTACTGCTTGCATCTTCTGAACAGGGCCTCCAGCATGCACTTGATCATTTTTCAGCTGCGTGCGACCACGCTTGCTCTGTCGTGAACCTATTGGATCGCTGAGGTTGAGCAGAAATTTTGTAAACTGTCATCAGTTTTTGTTTCTGCAGAATCGAACACAAAGTGATCAATGCACATTGTCCAACCTGCTGCTCATTTACATCAATATATTTCTTCGGACGTAGTACTGGTTTTACGGCTTTCTTTACTTGCAATTTGCCATTATAACCAAGCTTTCTTGCGTCAAAAAGTCGCTGATCTAGTCACCTGTTCCACAACTACACACCAAATGAGAGAAAGCCGCAGATAATTTTGTGATTAGATATATTCTCCGCTTGCACGCCTTTCATCCGAAGGAACTTGTTTGCAAAGCTTTTCCACAGTCGTCAAAATGACCGTTTTTGGCTATTCGAGGGTAATCCCCTACTAGAGATTAAATGGGTGGGTAGTTTAACTGGAATCGTCTGTGGATTACGTCAAAACCATAGTTAAGAAAAATCAACAACTAGGTATGACAAACGCGATATTCTGAAATTGCAAAAAGCTGAAAATGAGCGTTTCAATTGTTCTAGTGCCTTGTTTTTGTATTGATTGAAATTCGCCATGGTTCATTACAGAAATGGAAAATATTGAATTTCCTGATGTTCTCCACGAAGTTTTCTTGATTGTAATCAGCAGCGAGGAATGTGAACAAAAGAATTCCAAGATCCAAGAATCCCAGCTATGTGCGGGTGACACGAAAAAAGGAGGAAAAGATACTTGCCGAGTAAGAAATTTTGATTAAAAAAAATTCGTGTCTTTAGAAAGCGCTAACAATGCAAATATACGCACATATTTTTACCAGATGAAGAAAGTGAAACAAATTTAGAGAGGTATTTCAATTCTTTTATTTTGCAGGGAGATTCGGGAGGCCCTTTAGTTTGGCTTAATCCACAAAATCTGTGGGTTCAAGTTGGAATCACTTCTTACGGAATCTCTTGCGGTAAAGTGCAATTTCCGGGAGTCTACACTAGAGTATCCTCATTTTCTTTTTGGATTACAAGTGAGAGGGGTATTTCAATAGAAAAATTGTTGTGCTGCCAACTTTTTTATGATTAAAGTATTTAGAATGCACAGATTCCCTGGAGAATTTGTGACCTTAAGTCGTACTGTAGGTGGTAGTCGTCATGGCACAATATCATAGAATGCAATTTGTATTTCATGATAATGTTGCGATTCGAATGAGTGCCACTTTCGAGAAAGCATGAAAGTAGAACAAACTTATAAAAATAATGTAAAAAAAACATTGCACGCTGAGGGTATTTGCAAATCTACCAGATGTGTTAGTGCAAAATATCAAAAAGTGCAAATCTGCGATGAAATGAAAAATTTAGAGATAACCACATCGCCCTCCGCAAGTTCTAAATTTCGTTTATGACTCTGCTTATGATTTGTTTTGTGTGATGTGACCGAATTCGTTTATTTATTCGAATTGCTTTAGTTGTGTTTTTGCTTAAGTTTTAAAGTCACGTTTTTGTTTGCGCTTTGTTTTTATGGGCTAATCCAGAATTCCGCTTCGACCAAAAATAAAAATGCGATTTTCGAGGGTGTTAGTTTGTATGTTATTGGATGTACTTTTTTTGAAAATAGCCGAGATATATGAAAACTTGCAAGTGCTATTTGCTCAAAAGATTGTCAGTCTAACTATTCCAGCTAACGCTACCAAATTAACAGTTTAAATTAAACTGCTATGTGCGTGTGTTGCTATTTCTACTTCATGCTGCGGTTACCACGTTGAAGATGGTTGGCGATGCCGATGTGGTTGCAAAGCGCATTGCCACGTTTAAAAATGTACATTTGGTGACTGCGTGTTACAGAAAATATTCTTATAATGACATTCTTATAACGAGTTGGCCAGCTTTGCGTTTTTTGTCTTTGTTCGTCATACTACTCATTGTTTCTTGATATTGGTATGCTACATGTTTTGTGGTTGAAAACATTGCCCTGAAGAAGCCCACTTGAATAGGTGTTGAATAGGTGGGCGAAACGTTGGCTGGTAATAAATATAATCACCAGAAGAGCTTATTCATGTGTTTGTTCAACAAATCTTTTTCATTGGCAAACTGCAATGGAAGAGTTTTTTCCTCAGTTTAACTAAGGGCATGTCCACAAACGTGAAAGCCTTAAAATCTAAGCTGAATATTTTCTACACATATTTGAAACCAGTCATTTGCTAATTTTCCGACATTGCTCACGCTGAAGGAGGCAAGCAGAAACATGCGGAACTGTATCACGTCATTGCACGATCTGCAGAGAGGATCCTACAGTCGATCGTCTGATTGAAAAAAATGTTATGTTACTTTCGCTAATGCTTGTTCAATGTCATACCACTCTTAAAAAACTCTGCAGAAGGTGTAGTTGAAAATGGCCAATTCTCAGGCTGACCTTAAAGCGAAGTTAGTTTTTTGAAACTGCGAGAATAATTGATTTGCAGGTGGTGAAGCATAAAATATTGGCATTGCTTGACTTGGTCTTTGTCACGAACATTAACAAAGCTTACTACAGATCAAACAATTTGACAAACAGCTCAGATCTAAACTGAGAATTGCCTAACATGGAGACCAGTAACTCTGTCCCACAAAAAAGACGACTTTTTTGCTGATTTGTACAATAGATTCCTTCACAAATAACTTACGCAAAGAACTTGACATCACTATGCTTTATTTTCGGTGAAGGGACAAAACATTTTCTTGTTGGATTTGCATCGCATTTATACAACGTATTTTACGCAAAAGAATTCATCAACTTCCTCCCCATTCGACGTGTTCTCAAATTTTCAAATCCACTTCGGCCCCTGGCGTAAAATAGTTTGCTTACCCCTGATTTAAGCGAACGGGTAAAATTTCATGTTTTACTCTTAAAAATGAAATTGCCTTTTGCAAAATGGCTTGCACTCCGATCTTATACTTGAAAACTAACTTTCTATAGGTCGAAAATTTTGCTACTTAAAGTTTGAGTGTTTCCGTGCATCAGAATCAATTTGACTGCTGCAAAAGACAGCATTAAAAGAAT
>JGI24159J19872_10004082_pt1 | contig 18505 bp, 16 predicted proteins | sample Ectturendosymbi4_FD_19872 | JGI IMG/M metagenome (IMG submission 19872) | reverse complement strand
ACGTTTGACATAGAATTTAAGTTTGAATTTCTCTCCCTGCTCCACAACAACAAGCATGTAGTCGCAGTATATTTCCACCTGCTGACTGTTTACAAACAGGGTCACCGTTCTGATGATCGTCTCAGATCAAAAGGTCACTGACCTTTTCTCCATAGTTTTGGGAGCGTTTTTTTCTTCGGAAGCGTTTTTGTACTGCTTCAACGCAGTACGAAGTAAGTCGGGGGGAAACCCCGCTTGTGTGGTTCGATGTTTTAAAAAAGAAACACCACCAACAAACCCCCAACACCACCGCGGCAGAAACAACAAGCCACGGGCGACAACAGCCGTTTCGCGAAGATGGGCTGCGCAGATCAAAGGCGAAGCGAAACAAAGTTGATCGCCCCGCACAATCGCCAGGCTTCCGGTGTCAAGAGGCGGATTGCTTCTTCTTCTGCAGAATCTTCTCAGCCAGGAACTTGTATCGCAGGATGCACTCCTCCTGCGAGCGAAGATCCCACACAACCGGTGAAAGGTACTTTACTTCGCAAACGACTCCGGTTATCGCGTACACGCAACGCGCCGATNAAAACTCAACAGAGAAATTGCAACACAATCAACCAACAAAGGTGTTAATCACGTCAATACAGCGTTTATTAGATGCATGCCTTCCATGCAACCGTAGGTTGGAGCTACCTGAAGGTCACACGACTTTATTTCATAATCCAAAGGTGGAAACATCGATTCCGAGTGTCAAATGTTGGGTGACGGTTGGGGATGGGGCATTAACTTCACCAGCCTTTGGGAAAAGCACTTTAATGTGTTGGTTCCATCTAAATGCCGTGAAGCGTGTGCCATGGTCGTGACGATGCCACAGGTTTGTGAACTACGTATGTCCTCATGGTAACGGAGTCAAGCCCATGGTAACTGAGTTTACCCTACGCTTTAGAAATATTGTTACTACAAACATTTATTTTCCTAACGCGCCTGCGGGCACGGTGGAGCGAACAGTTAATCAAGTGACGAGAAAAATGTTCTATCAAGTCCATGACTATTTTCAATGCAACCCCGGTTAACGCCCAGTAACCCTTGTCAATGCAACCACAGTTAACCCCCAGTGACCCTTTTCAATACAACTCCGGCTAACTCCCAGTAACTCTTTCCCAATGCAACCCCCGGTTAACCTCCACTGCTGGCTGAAAGCGCAGCAAAAAAACAAACACAACCACGCACCTTCGTCTTCCCAGGAACGCAACCAGCAATCTTGTCCCATCTTTCCTGGGTCGACTTCGGGAACTGGATGAGCGCTTGTTCCAGAAGCTTCTGCTCGCTCTGACTCCAGTTCTTTGTTGGATCGAGCGTGTCGAATTTGGATGATGCTTCGTCTGCGTCGCAATTGGCCAATAAAATACATTGTCGATTATGACGCGCAGGACAATTAATACGAAAACAAATCAAGATTAAGAGCTGGGGGGTAACGGGCCATGTTTTCAGGGGACCTGCGTCTATTAGAGGGATGGGAAAGGAGATTACGCGCTTTCCGGGTGTGTGCAGTTTAATCCACACTTTTACATGTTTGTTTTTCGTGTGCAACGCCTGTGATGTTTCCATAGCAACGGAATGCCATTTCTTTGAAATTCACACCCGCTCGCTTGAAGTGGCAGCGAGAAAGAAATTTAACGGCGATTGCACACTATTCATGCGTTTGTAACTTTACGACATGAAAAAAGCAAATTCATTCACGCAGTTCGACAAAACTGGGAAGTTAACTAAAGAATTAATTATACACGGTTACGACAAGGAACAAGACATTAGAAGCCCGCTAAGTACGCAGAAGGTAACAGGTCGTGCCTGGTATTTTTACGAAAAAACGTAAAATGAAAAAAGTTGACAAATTGAAATCTCTACTCGAACTCTTCACGATCCCGTGCATCACCTGCATCGTCTTTCGAGTTGCTTCCTCCATCACCCTTTTCCTTGCTGTCGTCCTCGTCGTCTCCGCTTTCTGTACATAACCGAACACACTGTTAGAAAGGCTAGAGCTCGAGCAACGTCCTGAAGACAAGCTTAACTGATAAATTACGCTTAAATTGCAAAAATGTACGCATCTGCCAACTCCTTTCGGCTTTTGCAAAACTTCCCTCGTAAACCTGTGTAATATTGACAGTCTTCACGTTTTTTTCGTTTAGACTTAATGACAACACGGCAAAAACAATTGAATCTTAGTTTTCCACTTTTTTTACTTGGGTGAAAATCAACACTTCCTTTCATCAAACCACACCGTGGATGAAAATATCATCAAGGCGACCTGCGCCCGCTCGGAACCGAACCACCAACCTTTGTCATCATAGCGCGTGGTTATTTCGGCGTCAGTGGGCAACATTTCCTGCTGCTTGGATTTCTTCAAATGTTTCGAGGTCGCCACGGCTGGAGCTTGCTTCGCTTTGCTTCCTGTTGACGTAATTCCGGTTATTAGCGTTTGATCGTCATAAGTATATTGTGACGTCAATCGCTTCTCACGCAGCGGCGCAGGATTACAGACGCATGCGCCAAAACCAAACGTCCTTCAAACCGGTTCCTTGTGGAGGTTAGTGTCTTGAATCCAGATGTGGAAGTTGCTAGAATCATCGCAAGCTAATGAAAGCAGAGCCCAATCGGCGGATTCCTCAAATGCAGCCATGTCCAACCCGAATGGCTCATTGAGCCAAAAATTATGTCACTATCTTGACGAGGGGACGCACATTGAATGACTTACATTGAATGACGTACTTCTTAGCAAATCAAATTTTGCTTAAGCTAACGTACTGAAAGTGCTTGAATCGTAACTGCAATGGTAACAGACGTAATAAAGTGGCACTGAAGAACACCTGTATCAAAAATGTCAAATTCAACATTATCAAAATAAGGATAGGTTGTCAATTGGATACTTTTACTACAGCGCAAATCTAAACTGGGCCGCACAAAATCCTTGACATAGCTTGAAAACTTGCAGTAAGCCTAGAGCTTTTAATTGTGTTCGACCAGAGACAATATGTAATGGAAAATGACATGATGGGGCTCTGTGTTATTTTCTTGGGGCAAAATAACACTTCCGGGCGTCTAATTTGACTTTGAGAAAGGCTCAGCATATTTATTGAAAGAGGTGCGAATGGTTTCCAAATGATAAATTTTCCGCAACACTTGTGACCTAGTGACCTTGGAAACTAATGAACAAGAAATCAAAACTGAGAGGCTGACTCTTTTGTAGCTCTCTCCCTGAAATGTTCTAAACCTTCAATACCCAGCAGTTCCGCCGAAAAGTTTCAGTTCTGACCTGCGGCAACTCAAGCAGCTCTGAACGGCATTTACATTTTTTTCCAAACCCCACCCAAATTCTTTGCTATGCACAAATCGGTCACAGCCTTTGTGACTTTGATGGGACTGCACGTGTTTGTGTGAGGTGGAACTATCGTTGTTAAAATATATCTTCTTTGAATATGACTTCTTTCACGAAGACTCCGTAATTTGCAAAATTTTAGATATTTTTTTATAAATATTTTTACATATTTTTTTAAGGCATATTTTTCTCTTGTCATGCTGCTAACATCTGGCACAACAGAATTGGTCGGGCTGTTTTCATTTGCGCCCACACCCCCATTTGCGCCCACACCCCCNTAAGCTGCCATTGGGCTTTTCGTTCGCATTTTCGATTTAACTGCCATGTTTGNACTTAATTACGTGCTGTCTCACAAAAACTACGATCNAGTTTATTAAATTTTCTTTTGTTACTGGTAATAATTTGATCCGAAATTTTGTCTGTTAGCTGANAATATTTCATTTCCGCTTCGCGTCCCGGTTTGTGTCTACTTACAACTGGCGATGTGGAACATGTAGAGGTTCTGGAATATTTCGGAATCTTTATTTCGAATCCACAATATCGAATCCTGATCCGGATTAACTTGCTAGGAGCAAAATGAGCTGGTCGCCGAGGTTTAGAACGCCGATCAGTGATCACATGACCTGTTAATTAGCTCGTTACGTCACCACACAGTGTCGTGAGCTTGTTAGCGTTTCTTTCTCTTGCCCAGGAGCGCAAAGAACGACACTGCAAAATTTATTGAAATTACTTGTTTTGCCAACTTTGCAATTTTTCACGTTTATTTAATCCAAATTTATTTCGAATGTAAATATTCGAAAAAACTCTTATTTTTGGATTCGAATGCATAGGATTCGATGTTCCATTGTGTGCATCCTTAATCACAACCTGCTGTCTATAATCCCGGCTGTCGTGCAACTCTGTGAAATGAACTGTGTTCGATTCACTTGCGCCATTTTTGTGGCTTACAACTATGGAAAAATAGACACGTGCCAGTTTTAATCATCGCAGAAGTGAAAGCAGAAACAAGCAGGAAGATTCCTCAGAAACTTGCCGCCGGGCTAAAGTTTGTTTTGTTGTCCTATAGGCTTATGTCACTTTCAGGCTTCGGCCTGCCTTTTACCGTCTAACGAAATAAAAACAAAAAACATTTCAATCTTGTTTTTTTTTCGGTCAATGACGCATTTTTTGAAATGACCGAAAAAAATCAAGTCGATTCAGTCATCTTGTCTGAAAAGGCAGGCCAGTGAATAGGGTGAATAGGGTACAATGGAATATCGAATGCTATGGATTTGAATCCTTCATTCAGTATTCGAACCCAAAAATAAGAGTTTTTTCGATTATTTACATTCGAAATAAATTTGGATTGAATAAANGTGAAAAATTGCAAAGCTGGCNAAGCAAATNATTTCAATAAATTTTGCAGTGGCACTGTTTGCACGCCTGAGCAAGAGAAAGAAACACTCACCAAGCTCACGGCACTGCGTANTGACGTAACGAGCTAATNAACAGGTCATGTGATCTCTGATCGGCATTCCAAACCTCTGCGCGNTCAGCTCATTTTGCTCCTAGCAAGTTATTCCGGAACAGGATTCGATTTTCTGGATTCGAAGTAAAGATTCCAGAATATTCCATAACCTCTAAATGTTCCGTAATGCACAGCCCTACTACAGTGAATACTGTTACGGCGAGTTTTAATACTATAATGGGACAAATTACCGAAATGTCTCAGCGAAGAAAAAAACAGTTTCAAAACCACCAAGTCCTTCAAGCCTCAACACCTTCTCATCAAAGCAAAGCCTTTTACCGACAAACTCCAGCGACGTTTTCGCTTTCGCAGTGACTTGCTGCACCGTCTTCCCCATCTCTTTGGCGATCTTCTGCCACCGTTCGGGGGTTCCCCCTGGGTACTTCACCATCAAACTCACCAGCTCGCTCTGGTCTTCTTCCGTCCATTGATTTTGCTTTGACTTTTTCTGAAAAGATTTGCTATTGTTACATGTCTTTGCTACCAATGGTGGCGGTCCTAAAACTCTTGTTGAAGTGAGGAAAAAGTATAACGCGTAATGTTCGCTTTGCAAGGTCGCCACAAACGGGGGGGATCGTTCTAAGAAGACGTCATAGACATTCTTGAATCATTACGACAGTAGGTCACGTGACGTAGCGTAAAAAGATAAAAGGAGACGAAGGTGAACTTCAAATTCTTACGTTTCACTTCCTTATCCATCGAGAAAAATTTTATCAGAGGAGTTCTCGATCAATTCATACGAAACAAGGGAACGGAGCAAGAAACAATGGTTGAAAAAATAGTGCAGAGCAAGCAAGGGAAGTGACATGTTGTTATTTGTGGGAAAACAAACACTTTCGCAGAATCGAAACGCACCTTTTTGGCATGCGGTTCATCATCGAACTCGTCATACATTGCTTCCAGCTCCTCGATCGACTGCGAAGGGTTCTCGAACACAGATGGCGCTAGAGGTTGGCTCTCCGCTGCCTGCGATTGATGGTTATGTTTTTATTGGCAGCTGATGAGGGTTGGACCAAGCATTACTTACGTTTTAGCTATTGATTGGTTGTCAAAGCAGAATAGCACAGGTCGATGACCGACCCTGCATTCCACGTTCGCGTGAAACCCAACAAACACATGCTCTTTTGAACGGACAGATTGGGAGTGAGTGAGTAAAGCAAGTGTTGGCCTGTTTGGGAAAAATAGGCCCCACATGATGTCCAGGGTTTGCACTTAAAAATGTTTAGGAACAGGGCAATTCACCGGTTGCATAGTTCGTAAGCATTTTTGTTGCAAAAACTAAGAAAAAAGCAGGATAGAGTCAGGGGACATTTTTTAAACACGTTCCCAAGTTTTTTCCCGTCAACCAGGTTTTTTTTGAAGGTTTCTCTTTACTGACTGTTAGGACATTTTGATTGACCGTAACTATTTTATCTGAATACCGCGATGGTCGTAAAGCAAAGCTTTGGTGTATTTTGATGGTGATACTCATGCGAGTTTCTAGTGTATTTTGAGAGACCATTTCGGTCTCTCAAATTACTTTAAAAGAACACTGCCGACATCGTTTGTCTAATAGTTGTATTTTTGACATTTGCTTGTCTTGTTTGGATCACTAATGAAGGATATCGCAGTTATTTATTTTAAGTGGCAAGCAACGTGTCACATTTTGGATTGAGAGATAAGTTTTGGTCGCTTCATAGCGTGAGCGCCTCAACCACTCCAGAACGATGTAAATTTCAGGCTTCGGCCTACCGCCCGTTGCCGTCACCACAATCAAACAGAAAGGACAGTCGGCTTGCGACATGGATATGCCAAACTACAGTTGTGGTGCGATAAAGCTGAATAATGGTTCAAATGGGCGATTGAATGAAAACAAGTGGATTCTCCTGATTGGACTTTGGTTTATGGGCCTCCCAAAACATGTCCATGGACACCTGAAGGTTCTCACGGATCCCAGGCTCAGAATGACAAATCACCTACCCCGAGGTTTATGTCAAGTAACCAAACAATTTCACCGTTTCCACAATGCGATCCCCCCTCACGTACTGTTCATACCACGGTTCAAGCGAACCTGAACTTGGCATGAGGCAAAAACAGTTGGTGGAGCGTGACGCTCTTACGTACGACTTCGGTTCCGCATGACCGGTGATGTGTGTCTTATGATCTGCACTCGCGCAGCTAATTTCCGCACACGCTTTCATTAAAAAAGAAACTATATCGTTTGATTTTTTTCACCAGCTTCTGGGCAAGAAGATACTCTTCTTTCTTCTGCTTGGTTCTCTGTTGCTTGTTCTTCTTGGCCTCGGCTCGCTTCGCAATTTGCTCTTGGAGAAGTTTCTCTGCCTCCTCTTCGTCTCTTTAAGGAAACAAAACATGATTTTCACCAGGAGAAACATGTATTCACACTCATGTTTAAAGACACATTTGATTAGACCAAAACAAAGGCTGTCGTGTCGTTACTTACTAAATTTGCAAATAAAGAAAGGACAAAAGATAGCGTGTGCGCCTGGAGTCATGCACGACGAAGCACCGCATCTGCGCGTTTTTATGTTCAACGCACATTTCCCTTGCAGCTAAGAAAAGTGCAACATACGAGAGAGGTAGTTTAAGATCGCCATTGAATCCAGACGATGACCAATGCAGTGTATTTTAGCTATGCCTCCTTAGGGCGTCCGCAAGGGGGGAGGTTGAAACGAACATTACCCTAGAGAAATAGGGTCTGAGAATGAAAAACTTTGTAGAAAACCTGCAGTCAGCAGTTTAATTCCGATTGATTTGGTTTTTGCAATGACAGTTTATTTGGCAGTATGACACACTGCACAAGAGTCAGGTTCACTGTTCTGATGTCACGCAGTGATGAGCTTGCAGTTCGCTCATGTCCACTCTTTTGTCTTCAGAGGCAAGTCGTGAAACTTGAGAGCAGATTGTTCTACTCTTGGTCTTTACTACATGATAATAACATGACAACGAATCTTCATATGTTCACTTCAAGTTACGGCAGTAATCGTTTTGCCTCATGTGACTGTTGAACGCAGACATCTTGGCAGGTAATGCAGCGAGGCTGTGACTGCTGATAGCGGCAAGCAGGGACGCCGGAGAGCGGTGGCATTGGCCTTTGAACGCAGACATCTTGACAGGTAATGTAGCGAGACAGTGACTGCTGATAACAGTAACGTAGTTTTATACAATGTGTGAAAAGAAGCATTGCCGCCAACGAAGCGCCATTTCTGTGACTTTTCCGTGGGTCATTTTTTTTGTGGTAACATGGGTCAAGGTTTTTTTTTTCACGTTTTGTCAACGTCCATTTGCATTGCATTGTCAACAACCTGTGTAATAGATAAGCAAAATGTCGACTTTGCCCCCCCCCAGAAAAATTTCTGGGAACGCCCGTGAATGTGGTAGTGAAAACAAAAAATTCCTGGTTCAGAAAAAAATTTAGAAAAATCGAACAATTTCCAAAAAAAAACAATTTTTAAAACATAGACATTTTGCTCACGTGCATAAACCACACTACAGCGGACTCTTTCTTTGTAAAGTTTGTGTCGCAAACGCAACCACTGTGGTAGCGCATGTTGACCACGCGTTATCAAATTAATGTTTTGAGGTGTGCTACCAAATTGGAAACGAACATGACTACACTTACAACTTCCTCTTTTTCTCCAGCTCCGACATTATCTTGTGCTCTTCTCTTCGTTCCTTCACGAATGCGGGAAGCCAAAATACAAACGAATAAATACTTCGCACAATCGAAATCGGCAAAATATCCAAGTAAGTCGGTTTCTTCACCAACTGCTTCCTGAAATAAGCAAAGGAGAAGTGTGAGGCGCGCAGCGACGACTTTGCTTTCGCGTTGTTAAACTGCTCCAAGCTGTTCCATCCAGTGACAAATATTTTGATAACACCGCCATTTCTAATGTAGCTACCGTTACTGTTGCGAACTCCAGCGTGTGGGCCGTGCCCGGGCCATCACCGGCCCCTTTTGGCGATTTCATTTCTTTAAATCTCATGCTGACTTGAGTAATAATTTAATTTCCTTTGTCGCCGTCTTGCGTCTGCAAGCAGGAAGTTGGGACTAGGGGCGGATCCAGCCAGTAATTATAGGGAGGGGGGAAATTTCAGTAATATTTGGGGGTCAAGTCGCATAACGGCTTCGCTACTCTGAGATGAAGTGCACTTCACAGCACTTCTGTGACAAAACAATGGACGAAAATGTGGCATTTGATCGTGAATGTTTTTTTTCTGAATTGCATGAAATCATGGCGAATAAAGCTACTTTCGTAGATTTTAGGGGGGGGGGGCGATCGACACCCTGGATACGCCCCAGGTTTGGACAGACATGCGTCTGTTTGGTTGTGACGTAACAGTTGTGACAAAGATGTTTTTCTATTTTGCCGCGCCAAGCGTACGATAAAAGTACAGTTCCGGTTGACTAGAATTTTAGTAGCGTTTCGGCTTTCATGTGTAAAGACCAAATTCTGCTCACCGAATCAGAGTGTTTATGATCGCTGAAAAGACCAAAGATCTGAGCTGTGGATTTCACACCAATTTCGTGTGTAATTTACGTTTATTCCTATTTCTCTTGAACGTCTAGCTCAGTGAGCTTAGTGCAAGTTAACTGTTGTTTCTTCAAGTTCGTGTTTATTCATTGAAATAGTCGCAGCCAAGTGCCTCCCTTGCTATGCTGAATTGATACGTGGCGCGCTCACTTCATCATTAATTGTGATGCTCACACGCCTGCTGCTTAATTGCGAGAACTGTTCACTTCGCGGCCCAGCGCAGTTCGCTGGACCACAGTGATGCGCTGCTGCGTGCTGCAATCAACCACAGTCGCGTGCATGTTCATTCAACCACAGTCGTTTCATTCAACCACATGTTCATTTGTTAATTGCTTGTCTCGTGCTCAGTGAAGTTTGTCTGATAGTGTCGCTGCGCGTTTCGTTTCTGTTGTATTTTCAGAAACCGCGTTTGACCATCGATCGCTTCTGCTCGACTGTGACAAAAAAAGGTTGCGCTGATTGTCTACCGTTTGCAATTACTGTATGGAACAAGATACTATACAGTTTCGGTGATGCACGGATTTCGTAAGGGTGAGGTTCAAAATAAAGGCGAAAGGCTGTCAGACGCGCGTTTCTCAAATCTCTGCGGATTAGCTCCCCCCAACAGCTCGCGATTAAAGCCAGCTGCCGCAACAATAGACAAAGGAGTAGGATATGAAAAACTTGCGCAACCAACTCAATAATCTTGTTTGATAAATCGTCATTACGTCAGTTCTTCCACAGCTTCGTCAACATTTTCGACGGTTTGCAGTTTTTTCTTCTTCTTTTGTTTCTTATAAAGCTTCGGCATCATCTCGTCCTGTGCATTGAGATTAAAGCATGTTCATCAAACAAACAATGGAACTAACCAAAGCAGGTTTGCAACGATCGCAGTTAACAAAATTACCTTTTCATTTTGACAGCAAAAGACATTTGTCACAACTTGCAAGTTTTGATTTTTCTGGCAATTTTTTTTCGCAAAGCGACACAATTTTGTTAGTTGGCATGGCGTCGTTGATAGGAAAAAATTTCGACGAACACTGTTTCCATTTCCATGACGCACCAGATAAGTGGCCCAGTTGGTTGAGCGCGCCACCAAAGCTGGTAGATTGGGTTCATTTCTCGTTCTCGAGGGTCATACCGAAGATTGAAAAACGGGACGTGAGCGTCCTGTCCAACGTTACTCCGAGGTATTTGGGTTCGGAGCAAAAGGCCAGGGTTTCGTTGTTGAAATCGACACTGAGCTCAATAAAATCAGCGACCGGGTTGAAGACGCGTGTGGCGGTTAAACACAATGCAGGTGAATCCGTGCTGCGCGCCTTTAACAATACCGGCGACTTTGAAAACGGTACTTGCGGCTATTCAGTCTCGTGCTCGGAATTAATGGGTGGATGCAAGGGGAACAGTTCACGCGCGTTGCTACCATTGACTCGCCCCCAGTGCAGCATTCACTGCGAAAGTAGCCGCGAGGCCCACGGCGCAAACTGGCGCCGCAGACCACTCGTGACACTCTGATAGGGATACAAAAAGCGAGTATCATCAGCGAAACTGAACTCAACTTTTCCATGATGAGCTCCTGGGAGCTATGTCTGTGCCCGATGTTCGTCACGATGGCGATTAGGAGGATTGAGTTGTCAAAACTGAGTATAAATTTTGATGTGGTTTTTCTGTCTTCAGTTATTCGCGCGCATGTCCATTGTGTGTTTTGAACGTAAACGTGGTAGATCAGGCTGAAATGTGACAGTTCGCTGCTGTACAATCAGAATCGCTGAGCTCGAAATGACTGGTTGCTACAGAATCCTAACGCACGAAAACTGCACCCCGGATAACTTATGAGAGGACTTGGTTCGGGGTGTGGTCACAGTATTGCCGTTGCATGTTTTGTTGAGGAGTCAAAACAGCTCGCTTAATTCAGATAAGCAATTTCAGCAAACCTCAAGTCGAATGAAAACAAAAACTTTATTTAACTTTCCTCCGTCAGATAGATGTCATCTGCGATTCTTAAACCACTTCAAAGAAACAAAGTTTCATTAAAATCGCTTTGTACTCCTTTGAAGGGCCATGAGTGGTATGCAGGCTCACATCTTCGCTCATTACGCCATGGGCCATGCGGCTATTTGCGTAGTGAATGCCGCACTGGTGTCAAGCCAACGGCAGCGCCAGGTATGAACCCTTGAATCCATAGGTGGTGGAACCTTTTTCAAAGTGAGGGGGCACAAGTGCACGCTGAAAAACTATAGAAAATGTTTGTGGCTTGAATTGGCAACTGTGACGTCACAAGCATTGAATGATTACGTCATTACCTGTACACCATATGAAGGTCTAAATTACACCACTATGAAAACGTATCGGTGAACCACCTGAAATTCAAATAGGCTGTTACAGCGGCGACCCAATTCATCAGCGTCACTCTGGCTGATCATGCGATTTATTCTGACTAACTGAATAAAACCGTTCGACGCTTGGGTCACTGAAATCTCCATTTGATTTCATTCTGGCTGGCATTATCATTGCCCTGTGACAAGAAGAGAAATTCTCATGATAACTTCTCCATTGTCGAGCAACGTACGTCACAGAGCAAAGATAACGCCACAATGAGGGTTATAAACGGGGTCCTGGGTGGGCCATGACCCCTCCCAGATTTTTGGCTGGCCCCCTGCATGGCCCCCCAGTTTTTTGCTTAATTTCATGTTCAAGTTCGTTTGACTAACATATACAGCAGGTAACTTTCAGCCAGCAAAATTTTTAACGATTGTAAGACTTTCTGGCGACGGTTCTGACGATATTCACAAGTCTATGTTGGGTTTGATAGGCTTGTGTCTGTGATATGAACCACGAGTCCGAAATGAAATATTATTATTATATTATTGTTATTATCATTACAGTGGAAAATCACCATGCAGGAGAGATATTTATGTTGGCTCCCCTGCTTTTTTCCTTGGCCCAACAGTTCCCCCACTTTTTTCATTCTAGAATCGCCACTGTAACGCCAGTAAGTCATCCGCTTACTAGAGTCATTCATATTAGCTCGAGTTGTTGGACAACTTATCGTTCGTGTGAAATTACTCTCGAAATGGGAACTGTCCATTGGGTTGAACTTCAAATCCAATGTTCTATACAAATCCATTGCTTCAAAAAAACATTCAGTCCGATATGAATTATGTTTCAAAAAATACTTAGCTGCATAGGACAGCTGGGACTCTAATGGATAAGCCCGAGTAAAGCGCGAGCGAACGAAGTCGCGAGAGCGCCTACTACGAACGATATTGTTTTATTCAGGTCACCTGCAACATGAACGCGAAAGGCCAGACATAGAACGAAAATATATGAACAGTGACAAGGCCCAAAGAAAAGAGGTCGAGTTAACAACTTAGTGAAGTGGGACCGTGGGTGGTGGAACAAATATACAAACGATATAAATTGTAATCGAAAACTCGGGCTAAGCCCGAGGAGCCCGTGTGCCAGAGTAGCCACTGGGCTGTTAAAAACACCAAGAACACAACTTAAAAAACAGGCAAAAATGAGACATGATTGATACCTGTCTTAATGCATTTAAAATAACAACTTTTCTTCATCTTGAACACAAAAGTATCATGACTGAATACTCATTCTACAACTGCATTAGATGCCGGAATGCAAAGACAAAAAACACGTAGCAACTAGCAAGTTGTCCGCAAGGACGCCAATTGTGTTGCCAGTGCAGAAATAAAATATGGCTAGTTAGCGTTGCCAATGCAAAAACAAAAACACAGTTGAAATTGATCTGTCAAATATTTCGTGTTGCGTACAAGATCCAGTAAAACTTAACAATTTGGTGTTAAAACACTTGAAATTACCCAAATTTTTTAATGGTGTGGCATAAACTTTTCCTACACACAAACCTTTGGGTGTCGGAAGAGGGGCAGGATTAAAAAGTTCAGCCAAAAACGCTGTTTTCTTAATTTCGAGTGGTAAAAAACAAGTTTCACCACTTTTGGCCCCGCAGAAAAACTTTTGGAAAAAAGCACTAGTGCCCCCCCTGGAAAAATACCTTCCGAGTTCCGACGCCCATGCACAAGCATGTAAAATGACACCATTTTTGTGAAAAATTGTGTTGTATTGCACCATCTGGCAACACTGTTTAACAACACCAATGCGGTAAGCTATCCATAGCACGGTGACAGACTGGGCGCGGTGCATTCTGCCAAAGAATTACGAAATCCTGCCGAATTCCAAATACTATATCAGAAACTAGATCGACAAAATACTGCGAAAATTCTGCAACGTTTTTTTTTCAACGACCCAATACCAATTGTGTTACTTAAACTTATGATATTTAGGCGAAGAAGTGGGTGGGCCAGGACACCCCAGAAATAAAAGTGGGGGTGCCTAGGCCCATGCGGCCCCCCGGTTCCGCNACCTATGCTTGCACACACCAATGCCGAGCACGAGGCCAGAATGCCAGCAAGTATTGTTTTTCAAGTCTTCAACATNTCCCGACCTGGAATCGAACCCAGCCTACCAGCATNGGTGGCGCGCTCTATCCCACCNGGCAACTTCAGCGATTTTTTTCATCGAACGCAAATGTAAACTTGAAAATCATTAAAAAAAATTGACCAATACGTAAGTACGCTACTGATCTGAGTTAAACTTGCCATCAGTATAGAAGAAAAATATTTTGCTGCTCAAAATGTGAAACAAAGAATATTTAGTTTGGAACGAAGAATACTAATGTTGTTGCAAACTTACTTGAAAGAACACGGATCACTATACGATGTTCAACGAATACGTGGTTGAGATACTAAAAAAGCTTGACCAACTTTTCTGCTCAAGGACATTCGAACATTCAAAAAACGCTGGACAAAGCTTACCAGTGCAAACTTTTTCTCGATGTAGGATCCCCACAGAAACAAGAAATGCCCGACAGTGAAAATCAAGGAAATGATGATTGACACTTCCATCATGCTCATTTTTCGAATTTGTCTGTAAAACAATTATTGTTGTGCCAGGAAGGAACTGCTAGCAACACGAGAATTTACATACAAACTCAAGCACAAGACATAACATTCCAAACCTTGGAGCACAACATGCGATCCCGAAGAGAAGTCGTGTCTTAAGACACTTCAGACAAAAAAGCACTCACCTTGGCACGTAAAGATAGGCGCGCGGCAGGCCGTTCACCAGCACGTCATCGTATATTTCACGTTTCTCTTTGTTCTTCAAAATCTGTTTGAAATTTATTTTATGTATTGTTATTACTGGAAATATCAATGTTTAAACAAAAGAAACCCGGTGAAGGTTCGAACGACAAAAACACCTGCCCCAAAACGCAGCAAAGCTTTTTTTTGAAAACTTTACTAATTTGTAGATTGTACAGGGCTCCTGCGCAATTATGGAAATATATTTCCAGACTTTTCCCAGTGATTTTCCATTCTTTTTCCGGACTTTTTCAAACTTTTCCGAATGACATACCCAGGTCAAACATGACGAAAGTAAAATTATGTATCTTAAATAAAACATTATGAAAATGCATGTCAAACAATCAAGTCTGCAAAATTAATTTCATTTTCTGTACTGACACACTGAAAAACATTTTTCCAAACTTGTTCAGACTGAAAAAAAACAACAGTTTTTTCCACACTTTTGCAGAATCCACAGGGATCCTGATTGTATACCTCAATCATTCGCACGCAGTCAAAAATAATTCAAAAAAGTTAAAGCATTTTAAAGTGACGAACAATGGCAAATGGTGAAATAACAAACTTACTTCATACATTGCCACCAGTATTCTGAAATTTTCCTCAGCACCTTCAGTTTTATTTTTGTCAGGATGCATGACCAAAGAAAGCTTGCGGTATGATCTGCGAATGTCCGATGTAGCGGCATCCTGAAAGCACACACAAGAAAAAATCATGAAAAACATGTCATCAACATTATTTTATGCCTGGATGAAACAACCACACAAGGAAAAATTTAAAATGGAAGATTTTTTACATCTCATGATATTTGAAGGTAAAATGCGCCTGATAATAGGCACTTTTTATCCTTTTCAAATCAAGTTTATCAAATAATAGCTGAAAACATTTGAAAGATAACTTCACCTATCCAAACTGTGCATTTTTAAAACCTTTATACAACTAAGATGATGTCTTTATGGCAGTAATATTTCTGCACTCGCTTGAATGCCACCATAGCCAAGGATGTGTCACATTAGTGGAGCTTTCCTATTTTGTAATTTTGAGAGTTAGCATTGTTTGCAGCCAGTCATGCAAACACAGATTTCTTGATTTTCAAAGTGGTAACAAACACAGAACATGAGTGAATTTCTAGCTAGAAATATTTTTGCAGGACAAAGCTGCAATAAAAAAAGAAACAAAACATAAGTTAAGCCTGAAATAATTCAGATATTTTTATTTTCTTTATTCTTACGATGGCAGGAACTTCTAAAACTTCAAATTCTTTCATTACAAACATCCAATTTTATACACAATACCAAAACGCTTATTAACAGCCAACTTTTTTTAATTTTAGCACAGTAAAGTGCAAGAAAATCTTAAATTAGTCACCTGCAGAAAAATAAATTGCACTTAAAACAACTAATGACCAAGTTTTCAGCAAGCTTAAATTGTTTATAAATCTCAATGTCTGAGACGTTTTTAAACTAATCTCTGATGTGATTCTGAGCAAACTTTAAGTTGTCAGTGCATGGTTAGCACAGTAGCACTTAATTGAAACATATATAACAACAGCAAAAAAACATTAAGCGGGAATATTTCCACTCAAAACCTGGAGGACACACCATTTTGAGACAAACATAAGCCATAAAAGGCATTAATGCATTTTTTTCAATTTCTGGGAGTGTCACAGTATACAAAAGACGTCTTAGCTCAGTGGTTCTTCGCCTTTTGTACATGTACCCTTTTATCAAACAAGACTACCAGATTTATTCCAAACACACTCAAAGGTGCTCAGTTATTAAAAATACAAACTTAACAATATTTGACAGTTTGGAATGATTTATATAAATTTACATTTACTGCAATTTATGGTTCAGTAGAGCTAAACCTTTGGAAAATGAAATCTATCCCAGGGGTTAAGAACCACTGTCTTAGTTCAAACATCCAAATGATGTGGTATCATGCAATCGTATCACAGGATCCCTGTGAAAGGAATTTTATATACTCAAGCTACTCCATTTTCAACAACCTTAGTTGCCAGTCAATATGAAACAGGTGATGCAGTTCACATAACTTTATTTCATTAGTACGTAAATCTATAAATACAAAGTTTAAATAGTGTTTTAATCAATTGTGTAAGTCGAAAAAATATAACATTNATATGAATTATGGATGTGATTGGTTAACATAGTGATGCTNATGTAAATGATAACAGAAAGNTCTCAAGCTTCAACTATGCTGTAACAGTGCACTAATAAATACTTTCCTCCAACACAGAGATTTGCCTGAGTANTTCTGATGCAGAGATTTTGAGGCAACACTTTTATACTCATTGACTTCAGCATATTTTCAACTGACTAGTTTCATTCAGTTTTGGATGCTTGTGACAAAAGAGTGTCGAACTGTGAACTGATCACCACCTGGTGGTCTGCAACTTGTGTAGTCTTTAATGATCAACAGAGCCTACAGAAATGTGCAAGACTGGGAGGTACTACCAAATAAAGTTGGAAGTTATAACTCACCATAACAATTTTCACCAGTCTATATTTTCAGACATAATGACCTATTTGATTAAATTTTTTTCACTCATTTAAAAAACGTGGTCGATGACTGAAAAAATAGCACTGATGTGCAAAAATCCACAGGTCACACAATTGAAAATGCTAATAGTTATGCAATGTTGGGAGAATTTTGGGTACAAACTGGAATCTAATAAAGTTTTTGGCCTAAAACCAATATGATGTCTTGCTCAGCAATGATGAGATTTTAGGTTGATGGAGTAATTCAAAAATGTTTATACCCAGTCTCTATCACACCACAGCCATATTACTCCAGGCACAATTTTCACTCTCTTTTTAATTTTCACACTCTTCAATCTCCAGCAAATTTTCAAGAAATCTTGGGAGTATGCCAAAGACATCTATCATAACTTGTGCGACCAAGTCAGTGTATGCAGCAAGTCAGCACCAATACCCTGAGCTGACAATGTCAAATATTTCAGGGTGGTATTCACAAGTGACAGAAGGTAAAACAGGGAAATTAATACACGGATTGATAGAGGCAGCACCATTTTATGTGAGCTACATTGCTCTGTGGAAACAAAATGGGAGCTTTCAAACACTGCAAAGCTGTTAGTTTTTAAATCGGTCTGTTGCGATCCTCACCTATGGTGATGAACATAGGTGCCAAGTACAGGAGTGTGGGCGAGCACTGCACTATTGCAATTCTGGCTGTGAGAGCGGCACTCCTACTAATTTTTCATTTTTTGACTAGAGCAGTCCTTTCTGAAAAAGTAGTAAGACATTATTCTTACATTTATTGAAACGTTTTTGGATAAATGCTACATAGGGACATTACAGCCAATAATGTTTTACCAATTTAAGCAGGATTTGATGTTATATTTTGCAACGCCATGAATTACATACGCCTGTAGAAACTTTAAACTCAGTGTCTATGGTGATGAATCTTTGGTAATGACTGAATGAGTGATATCTCCAGTGCAAGATGCAGAGATGGGATATTTATGTAGAGTTCATGGTGTGACATTTCACAACCAAGTGGCAGCTGTGATCTCTTATGGCTCTGAATGTCAGATCACTTCTCTGATTAGAGAGACCTCAGCTAGGTTAGTTTGGTGATGTAACCAGATTGTCCCAGGAAAGATTGGTGTGGCTGGTCCTGCTGGTTACATCCACATAAATGTGGCCTAGAGGTCATCTACAATCTTGGCCAGTTCTATCTTGGAGTGGAGACAGCAAACTATTTGAAAATGAAATTGCTGAAAACCAAGAGATATTTCAAGTCCTGAAGCTGCTAACCCATGACCTGCACAAGAGAAAAAATGGGTATGAAAATAAATTAATAGGAGTGACCACTACATGATATTCATGACATTAATTGAGGAAAGTTATTATCACAAAGTACCGTAAAAATCTCATGAGTCCATAAATGCTTTGTTACCGTATTTTTCGGACCA
>JGI24159J19872_10004081_pt1 | contig 18506 bp, 9 predicted proteins | sample Ectturendosymbi4_FD_19872 | JGI IMG/M metagenome (IMG submission 19872) | reverse complement strand
GCATGCCTTCGTGCCGGAATGAATGCAATAAGGTCAGTATCGGTCAGTACGTTGAAACAATCATGGTGTAACAACGCATAACTTGTTGTGCCTGGTTTTTATTATCATTTGATAACTCAGCCAGGAATCATATTAAACAACCGACGGCATTAAGTAGGATATTGCTCCGAAAAATAAAAATGCAGTAGAAATAGATTCACTGGAGGCCTACTTTCAATTTTCTTGTAAATTTTACAAAAATTGTTATATCTGATTTGTTGAGCCAATTGGTTTTGAGATCCCGAAATTACATTTCGCGGCCCCATTTGAGGCCGCGACCCATAGTTTGAGAAGCCCTGCTCTATGCCATAGGCCGATGGTTAACAGAATGAAGACAAGTTTTGGCACAGCAGCAAAGTATTGTCGCAATACCCTCAGCTAACCATATGAAGTAAGCCCAATATAGACACGTATTTCCCAGTAAACTCAGAAGAAACTGTTCTTGCTGATTTGATTAACAAATGCAGTAGTTTCAACATGCAATCTCTTTTTGCGCAAAATCTAGTGAAAACAACCAAATGTAGGACCCAATACTGAAAATATTGCTTTTATCTGGCGGTCTTGCCCTGTTGCGAGCTTCTTGTCAGTCGAAAATTGAACTTCCATTTCTTTTTCATTCTTTTTTGCAACCACTTTCATAAAGACGGCTTGCATCTCTCTCACGCCCAGATGCATAATATTGTCGTGTTGCTACTGTGCTCATAAGGGTCTTGAGTAGACATTTTGAATTTCCGCTCCTTTCAAGGTAAATCATGAAGTTATGACTCTGCACAGTTCTGCAAATTTTTAGTTAATATTGAGTCGTCATAGGAAAGAATTGCGCGGGGCCCTAGACCATGGCCTATTTGGCCTATGCTTAAATCCGTCCCTGGTTCTACCTCATCGCTAGCACGACCATTTGTTTCGAAACTTTTGAATTTCAATTTAAGAAGCGTCTCTTCTTTAGTGGAATAAGCTAAGTCATCAGCCCAATATGTATTTCACTCGAACTGGTTGAACAACAAGTTTGTTCAACAACCTTTGTTACGTCAGAGCAGCATTTGTTCGGTCATTTTGTTTCTCCTTAACCTGTGAAGAACAATTTAGTCTCAGCTCAGGTTTTCCCGATCTGTTTTGTGACATTCTTGCTTTGTTTATCTTGAAACTTATCCCCCCTCCGTATAACAAAAAGGCTAAAGAATACACTATTTCAAATACCAAATGAATGCGTTGTATTACAAATATAAAGTTGAAATTATTTCCGTGAAATCATGAAGTTCCTCGCCTGGGGCGGAATTCCCCTTCTGGATGGGAAACACTGCTCTAGCTTGTTCGAATTACCACTCTTTTGCAGAGCTAAGGATTGACTTCGAATGCACTATCTTAACAATCACGATTATTTCGTTTGAATCCTGTCACTGCTGTTTATTTTTACTGTATACACACCTTGCTTGCAAACAGTGCATGTGATAGCACACTTGATTCTAAAGCAATGAATGCCTTTGATTTATTTGTTCGATACAGTGTTTCTGATCTGCGCTTGAAAGGAAGCATCAACGCACTTGTTTGTTGTTTGTAACACAGATGTTTTCTGATTTTTTAATCTGGGATATGAGACTGGTCTGTTCAAACCAGCGATCAATGGTAAAAGAAATCTATAACGGAAGCTTTGTCATCAGGGTTTAAATAAAGCGGCATCCGCTTGACAAAAGCGTTTGTGACTTAACACAGTCGAACAACAAAAATGCATGATATGAGTTGAAAACAAATGTTCCGTATTTTTCATGGAATAAAAGCTGCTTTTAGCAAATAAAGCAAATAAATCGTCGTGTTTCTTTTGGACAAAAACTGTGAAATAAGGAGCGAGATTTCAACAAAACACTCAGTAAAACCTCTGCAGGTCAATGCTTCAGAAAAGCTAGAAACGATAGAGCACAAGACGAGTCTTACTTCAGTGGGATCCGAAATTTTTACTGTGACTTTGAGCTTCGGTGCAACACATTCCAAGGCTTTGCAACCTGCAACACAAAAAACAACTTTCTGTAAACAAGTAGCAAAGTTTATTAAGTTGCACTTCAAAGTTCAAACACGCGTAGTTAAAGGGGCAGATGATGATTCCCAGCCTATTTTTGCCGATGATGCAGCTTTTTCATCCCATAAGCAAAGATTCGTTTAAGTCCGGCAGAGCTTTCACAGTTCTTTAGAATAGAAGTCATCCTGAAAACGACGAAAGTCCTTCATAAGCCAACATGCCGCGTGGAATTCGCCCCTCCTCATACCAACATCAGCAACATTAACCCTTTAACGCGCGCGCCGACCCACGCGCCAGAGTTGGTCACGGATCCGGAGTGCAGGAGTCGACCCCGGCAGGATTCTGCGTTTTTCTTCCGGACCCGGATCCGGAGTCACTTGACATTTTCGGCAGCAGCAGGAGTCTGTGTGGTCGACATTCCTTAGGTAGAAACATTGCTGAGTTTCGGTTGCATCGATGGTGTAACCGGAGTCTGAACAGGAATCGAATTCCCAAATTTGAAAAATTTCCGGACCGGGACCCGTATCTGGATTGAAAAATATTGGAGCAGGACTGGAGTCGGAGTCTGAAAGTGTGACTTCGGCAGTCTTTGCTACGCGCCAAATCACTTGTCTGGGGCATCCTGTCACATCAAGTAGGGAGGTTGACAAGGAAATCGGTGACAGATCAGTCAAGGCAAAATGTGTATTGGAATGGCAGTACAAAACGTTTGGAAAAACAAACGTTTTGGTGAAAGGAAGAAAACAAAGGTTTACTGAAGTGTTGTCCTTACCACATTTTCATACCGCTCTAGTCAGGGGTCACACACTGCAGCCACAGACAAGTTTGCGAGCCCTCCTGTCAACCTTGCTCGCCAGTCATCTCAGTTAACTGCTGAAAAGACTTGGTTCCTGCAGAAGCTTTTAAAAAGAGTGATAATGGTGAAAATCAGCACAGTGGTCGTGAACGTTTTGCTGGGGATAGTATGGGCAAAAGTAGCGGCGTGACTGACGGAGGACAGGAGCGATCGACCTCCTAGCAAGATAAATGTAATAACCGGGACCCTCTGAGCTTGCATATTGATATTTAATATTCTTTTGGTTTTCAGCAGATTGTTGTTTTTTGCGTTTTTCGGGATTTTTTCGTGTTTTTTAGCTCGTAGGCTATAGACATGCACATCCGGATTCACTATCATTTCTAAACTTTCTTCTGAGTGTTGGCTAATAGGTCCCCTTCCGCTAAGTTTTGTCTCCCCTGGTTCAAATATCTACAGTAGTTACGCCCCTGGGTACAAGCCTGCAATCTACTCAAGACAACCTGTTCAAGTTATCATCTCCATGAAATTAGAAGTTTTTCACAAAGCGGCATTTGCAACCCTGAATGGGAACAACTGCTAGTTTGTGATAAACAACTGCAAACGTTCACGATTTTGAACAATCCTGATTAACTGTTTTCTGAATAACGTTGAATTTAGTTTGTAACAAGACGCAGGTGGTAGCGTGCTGTTCAGGGAAAGAGCAAACGTGCGTGTTAACAAATATTGCTTTAATCAAACGAAACTATTGAAATGCAAAACTTCAAAATATTTGTGACGCTTTTAAGCCTAATACATCCAAAACCGCAATGTCTAATCGAAATTGCTTACAGAGCCGAAAACGTCACTATCGTAACCAGGGTAGCGCATTGAACGGCCTTTCAGTGAGGGCCGCACGTTGAATGACGTTCTTTGATCTGAGCAAAGTAAATTTAGCTAAGTTAACGTACTGAAAGCGTTCAAATCCTGATTGCAATGGTAACGACTGTTTGTCACCATTGACCACTGCGTAAGTGTGGTTTCATAGGCAAGTTTAATGCCAAAAGAACAAGAATAGAAATCAGAAAACCAGTAAAAAGCTTTGCACAAGTGTCAGGTCACATGGAAATCTTGCAGAAGGCGGTACAGACGTGATAAATTAGCACCGCGGACCAGCTGCATCAAAGATATCAAATTTAAGATTATCAAAATAAAGATCGGTTGTCAGTATGTAGGTTACTTATACAGCGAATACCTAAGCTGAAACGTACAAAACCTTCGCGCGGATTGGACATAGTTGATCTAAGATAACGTTAATGATCTTGCTTTTTTTAATAATGCTTTAACGTTCTATTTTAGAAAATCTTAACAAGGTTCAAATAATTTATTAATCGGAAAACATTAATACTAAAAGTTCTTTGCAAGGAAAGCTAAAAAGTCTCGAAAACTTTCGGGGTTGAGTATCTGGCAAGATGTCAAATGTCATGTGCAAGTAAAGTTCTTGTAATTTGCTCCGAACCCAAATACATCGGAGTAACGTTGGACAGGTCCCTCACGTGTGGTCAACACCTCGAGTCACTTCGCAAAAAATAGACACCATGCGTCGCACTCTTGAGGCGGCTTGCTGGCTCGGGCTTGGATTGCTGGAGCAACAACGTTGCGAACAGCCACCTTAGCCTTGGTGCTTCAACTGCAAATACGCTCCTCTCTGATGCCACAGTGCTCACACACCCCTCATTGGCCCTGCCATCAAGAACCCTTGCGAAGTGTGACTGGATACCTGCGTCCTACACCAGCGGACAACCTTCCTATTTGCGGAGGCATCCAATCTGCTGAGCTTCGTCGCAAAAAACAATGTCTCTAGCACGTCGTGCCATGGTGCCTGGACAACTGCTCCACTCAGCGCTCACCCGTCCATCCATCGAGTGCAAACGCACGGCGCCTCAAATCGAGACACTCATTTGTACCCACCGCACAACATCTCATCAGTTTATCTGACAACAACAACATACGTGCGGCGCAGTGGACGGATCATCGATGGAATCCGGAGTGGGCGGACAACCCTACTAGACTCCGTAATTTCATCTCTGCCATTGGCACCACCCTCCTTGAATGGCCTTCCCAAGAACAGTGTGGGGCTCCGCACCGGTGTCGGACGTTTCCACTCCTGCCTGTACAAATGGGGTATGGCCTCCTCTGCGGCCTGTGAGTGTGGCGCAGATAAACAAACCGTCGACCATGTTGTCCTCCAATGTCCAATCCATCGACCTCCTCATGGACTGCATGGCCAGATGGTTCTGGACGATGAGACAATCGAATGGCTGCTCAACACTGCCCCGAGATCTAGTGCGAACTAGAAGTGGACAGTAACAACTGGCTCAAACGACGAAGAAAAACCATAAAGAAAATGCCCTATGTTACGGCAAAAGTCACAAAAACTGCGCTTCGCTGGCAGCTATCCTTCTTCATTCATGCTTCTTTTCACACAGTATAAAACTACGTGGCTTACCGCTATCAGCAGTCACTGTCTCGCTGCATTACCTGCCAAGATGTCCGCGTTCAATAGTTACATGCTGCAAAACGCCTACTACTGTAACTTGAAGTTAACCTTTGAAAAGTTGTTGCCGTGTTATTGTTACACAATCAAGACCAGCAGTAGAAAAATCTACTCAAACGTATCGCAACCTGCCTCTGCAAGTAAAGGAGCGGACATGAGTGAACAGCAAGCTCATAACTGCTTGACGCCTGAACAGCAATCAGGTTCTTGTGCAGTGTGAGTGTCATATCGTCAAATAAAATGTTATTGCAAGACTTAAATCAATTGATGTGAATTAAACTGCTGACTTCAAGTTTTCTGGAAATTTTTGGATCTTAGACCCAATTTCCTGTGAGGGGCAAATGTCCATTTTCTCCCCCTGCGGATGCCCTCTGGTCCTTACATTTTCTCCGCTTCAGTTCTCATCATCATCATATAGATTACAGACGACACAGATTCCCAATGTTTTTTCATGTTTCTTTCAAGCTAACAACCGACACACTGCTTCAGTATAGTCAGTGATACATTTGTATTGACCTGTGCCAATGAAAAATGACCATCAAGAACTGAAGGTAGATTTATAAATGAAATACGAAATTACAGTAAAAACAATTTAAGTAGCACATATGTGATACAGGATTGTTTTATCTGTTTTGCTAAAAGACATGAAAATTTTACAAAAGATCTTTGGCCTGAACATGTGTTAATTGTCAACCTCCCGAGCTATTTTTTAAGTACGCAATTGAAAAAAATTAAATTTCAGTAAAAAAATTTAATTTCAGCAGCTGATCTCAATCGTAATTTCCAAGTTCTGTCTTCTACTTATTTTTTCATTCTGCTTCAAAAACGAATTCCAAAGAAGGGAAGAAACGTTATTTTTATAATTTATCTAGAAACATTCAGCTATTTGTCTTATTTTTCATGCTGGGTAGACAACGTTTATCATCTTGTACCTGATGTGTTTACGGAAAAGAAGGTTGAGGATAATAGACGATCCAACGCTGGTCTTAACTGTTGCAAACGTGCCAGTCAAACGAGAAAAGTCAGTAGTAAAAGATTTGGTAGTACTTCGTATTGTGTTTGTTAATCGCAGTGAAAATATCTAAGCATAGTAATTACACTGACAATGTGTTTGGCGTAGCGTTAATTTGCAGCATTTTCACTAAGTTTAAATGCCGAAAACATTTGAATAAGAGATAATGCAAGCGTATCTTATTGGGTATTTTTATCGAACCACTTGGAATTCTATAAAAGGAAGCGACAATTGCTGAAAAAGTAGTCAAGCCAAAACTTTACCCTGGTTCCTGTAGCAGCACAAACTTGAACTTTACATATCTCACCTTGATGCCAACACAAAAGAACCAAGAAAACTGCCACAACTGCTTTCAAAGTCATCGTGCGACGAAATAAAACTGCAAAATAACAGCAGTTAAGACAAAACTTTTCCAGATGACGTGTTTTCACAGACGCAACTTCGCTTTGACACCAAACGTCAGCTCGGCCTCAAAACCCGAACAAATGTTTGCATTTGTGACTTGTGCTTTCTCGCTTGTTTTACGACATTGATCTGCTAATCATTAACTACGTTACATACTTAAACTAGTCTGTCTATTTGTAGACCTAAACTAGAATTGACCACTTGCGCATTAAGAGCTCCTTCGCGAAGTATGTAAACTTACACTGGATTTCCATCCATTACAAACATTAGAGAAACAACCTTCTTCAAGCAGATAAAATAGCTTGAGCGTTACATTTGTACTTGGCTAGTAATCGAATTAAACCTTTTATTGCTTTGTTTGCTTGCAAAGGCAGGTTATAAAGTCTTGGTAAACTAAACGGCAGCAGATTAAAACAGCACATTTACAAAGAGTTATTGCGTTGGAAGAAATCCGTTTTATTTCACGTTTTCATTCGGATGCTTTCAATTAAGTTTTGATNGCGTGTAGGAAATGCGCAATATACTTNTTTTTATATAGGTTGTTCTTTTTTTATAGGTTGTTCTTGACTTTTCCGTTTCAACAGAAGTCGACTGCTTGTCTTTCAACATCGGATCATATGGCCAATGCTAGGAACAGGTTTGAGGCTTTGTCAAAACAAAGTTGTGATTTGCAGCAAGTGATGCAGTTTGGGACTGACATCTGTTGAGAATTCCCCAAAATTTTACAAAAACTCCTCACAAAAGCATTGCAGTACCTTTCGTCTGTGACATCAGGGAGTGGAAAAATGCTGTTGCCTTCTTCTCAGAAGAGGTGGGTTCAGTTTCTTCCAGCGGACCATGCGGCTATACACCACTGGCTATCATGTAAAAATTTTGCTTCGCTTCAGATCTCATTTTCGCTTTCTTTGACTGAAGTGTTGTGGCCATATGTGCCATCGTTTAACTTACACTGTTACTTTTGTAGAACAAACCATGCAGTGTTGGCCACCTGGGTTCCTGCGACAATAAATAGATTAAGAAACTAAATGCACAAATTAACATTCAAAGCATGATCCACACTCGTGTGAAATAATTATAATACACCTTTGCGACGTTCATCTTTTTCCACTCTGCTTTGAACATTTGTTTGACCTTTTCATCACGCATGTACTTTTCTATTTAGCGATTTTTATGCTTCATTTACCAACGGTTAACATTTATAAGCTCTCCCTCGAGTGCGCCTGCCAAACTTACGACCACCTTCCTGCTTGCGTATTCTGACAACGCTTTGTGTTGAGTCATCGCCGGGTTAATTCACCGCTGTGGTTTTGTTGCTCCGCAATTGGCGTTAGATACGTTTCCACTTTTCGTGAAAGAAATTATTTGAGAACGACACATTTTCCAGTTTTTAATTCTCGCAACTTGTGTTTTGACTCATTCATCTTAGTCTTGAGTTTGTTTGCTTTATCTGCCCTTGCTTCAGCCTTTCCACATTTAACCCAGTTGAATATAGTTTCCACAAAGGCGACGAAATGCACTTAATCAGCAATTTTTAATTGGAAATTGATTTCACGTTAGTCAACGAAAACAGTTATTGAATTCTGAAAAATTTATTGATTTTTAACTTGTTGATGTTTCTCCGTAAAAGCAACGTTGCGTTAATTTGCCATGGAATGCAAATCTTAAAACATTTATGAAATTCCCAGTTCCTTTCATTGAGTTTTGATTGATGTCAGAAATGCGACAAGTTTTGTCCACCAAGCTCAGCAATGTTGCACAATTATTCCGTCACAGTAACCATTGCGTAGATTTTGAAAGTTCCTAATTAAACTACCTACCAGTTGCTGGGTGTAAGTAGGCTAATCCTTATGTAGTCAATCAGAAGACAGCATGATTCAGAATAACGGAAGGTGTAATCAATGTAATAAACGCATAGGACAATTCTTAATTTTACAAAGATGTTACTTTATTTGTTAAAAGCACTTTAGGTATTTTTTCAAAATCAACAAAGTCTCGGAGGTAGAAACGAACGGGCCTTATTTTGAAGCCCGACATTTATTTTTGAAGCCCGATTTAGGCCTGAAAGCCAAATTTACTGAGTGAGTCAAAATATGCTCAACTGCGGGGTATCAAAAATGTAGTGTACGGGTATAGCTGCAGGTACACGGTTTTATCACACCTAAAATAGTAATCACCTTGACCAAAACATTGGCTTAAACAAGCACAAACCAACTTGCAAGTCAACGATAACACTGCGGATATTAATGTTTCTTAAGAAAAAAAGAAACTACCATGAAAATACACGATGGTGCTATAGACATAAAAGAAAACATCTAGGATAGCCCTATAGCAGGGGTGGGCAAATTGCGGCCCGCGGGCCAAATGTGGCCGGCAACAGCGTTTCAAATGGCCCCCGGAAGCATTCAGAAAATATCTTCATATCTGAAACTTCCTTGAACTTATCACAACAAATGTTAGTGCTAACTGCGTAGGCTAGCTTAACCGAGAATTGCTTCTGTTTCACTAACAAAGTACGGCCCTCTGCCAAACGTGGCCTTCTCAAAATGGCCCCCGACGCAAACTAATTGTCCACCCCTGCCCTATAGGCACGAAAGGCCGGTTTGTAGGCCATTGTTTAGTGAAACAAGTCAAGAATCGCGTAAGTGATGCATCTCTTCGAAGCAACGCCATAGCGTGCTCATTTCCTCACTGCTGTCCCCTTCTCAAAAAGAGTGTGAGACTATTCCGAGCAGAGAACAAAAGAACGCAGCTGTGTTTGCCAATAGAATTAGCTGAAGAATGTCGCAATCACTTCATTCGCAGAAATCAGTGAGCACAACAAATCTTCATCAGGAAAAGAAAAAAATCGTTACTCTGAATGTTATCAAAAAGTTTTGTATGCAGGCCCGAAATCAGCCCGAAGTATTATGACAAATTTAAGTCCGAGCTCTGTCCGAACCTGGCCCAAACCCCCGAAAAGCCCGGCCCGACTTACAAGTCTGGGTAGAATCATATGAACTGTGGAAAGTTTAATTTGTATTCATTGCTTGCCTAATGACCTTAAAAAATTATCAGCGCAAATTTGCTTTTCTGCAAAGACGGGTACGATAAACCCAACTTCTGACATGATTATGAAGTTTGCAAGCAAGGTGTTTGGCTCTTAAACCGAGTAAGTTTTTCAGCTTAAACTAACCATTTCATCTTACTCATAGTGCCTGTGGNCTCGTGGACAGCAGCACTTCAGGAATGAATCACCTNCTATTGTGNAGCAGCAGTTTGCGTTTCACGTGCGTTTTCTTTAACCTTGCTTACAAACGTGTTCCCAGATGTTAGTTAACGTACATANGATCATTGATTGATAACGCAAGTGCAATCTTCTGGCTAATTTCTACCTTTATTTATTTGACGATGTTGTGCTNTTTTGCCATACTCGCNCATTGATACTTCCACCCCCTTATTGCAGTAAATCTAGGTTTAGCGTCTCTGTGTGCAACTGCCTGCATGGTCAGCTCATAATCAGCCAAGGTTTCTAAGATTTGGGCCCAGAAACGAAGCCAGAAAAAACATGTGTGAGACGAGAACTGTTTACTCGACAGCATATAATTGCTTTTACGCATTCAGGGTAACTTCTTTCTCAGCTCTTCAAAATTGCCGTACAAATGTGACAGGAACACCTGCACGTTTATACCCCCTGGCCACGTCCTGCTCGGGTCACGTGACGTTGTTTGTTCAAACACGAGGTAGACTGATTGCGTTACACACCCCAACCGACGACTGGAAGCACAAGAGTTCATCTCTTCGTCATGAACTGCCGTAAAGTCTAACAGGAAGTAAGCATCAACCTGGCACCAAGCGTTGTGAAACAAAACCTTATAAAAGCACGAAAATATTGTTTTTTACAAGCACTCCTCATTGCGTGGTTTCATTAAACTTTTTTGCGAATCAACTTGGTGGCTTCAGTTAGAACCTAATCTTATGACGACTTATCGTATTTATTCGATTGTAAGCCGGCCTTAATTGTAAGCTGCCCTTGATTGTAAGCAGCACTTGAACTTAGGTTACCTAAGCCTTTGAGATACTTTTGCGTACTAGTGCGTTTGGCGCAGTGCTGCCACAGGCTTTTCTACAAAAATCATTAGATTTGCAAAAAAATTCACTAGTTCTGAAAAAATCAATAGATTTTAAATTACTGCCTTGAAGCTAACAGTTTTACTTGAAATCATTTATTTGTGTAGTTTACGCCAAAAAAACTGAAGCGTGGAAAATCGTGGGAAAAAACTACCGGTTTGTTTCAAGAGCTGAAAGAGACAACACTAACAAAGTATTTTACTTTTAGATTAATCAACCTAATATTTAATCAATATATTTCAACTGCACTGAACCCAGAAAGGAATGAAGACAAGGTTATAGGCAACATTGTAGCAATTAACAGTACAGAAGTGAAAACAATAAGGAACTGAGATCAGAAAAACTTGTTTGTTCTGTTGGTGACAATTTTCCAACAACGATTCACGTAATCAATTCTTGTGAGAGAAATTTGGCAAAAAAAATCATTGCAAAAAACATTGTGTCGCCAGCGACACAGTTATCACAGAATTAAAACAAAATATTCCCTGGAAAGCTAATTCTCTATATTTTCATTCCTGAAAGTTTCGTTCTGTCTTCAGTGTACAAAATTTTTTTACAGATCAAAACGCAAAAACTGTCAATCAAAGCGAAATCACATTTCAAATCTTCTCCAACGTAACGCGCTATCGTAAACAATATCGTGTCGCTGTCCATATAGTTATCACAGTATCAAAAGAAAATATTCGCTGGAACGGTAATTGCCTGTATTTTCATTCCTGAAAGTTTCGTTTTGCCTTCGGTGTACAAAAATTTTTGCAGACCAAAACTCAAACACTGACAATCAAAGCGATATCACATTTCAAATCTTCACCTACGTAACGGGTTATCGTAAACAACATCGTGTCGCTGGCGACACAGTTATCACAGAATCAAAACAAAATATTCCCTGGAAAGGTAATTGTCTATATTTTCATTCCTGAAAGTTACAGGAAAGTTGGTTTCCAAGCAAAAAAACTTGAAATGCGACAAGGTCTCGTTCACAGGGCCGATTGAAAACGATACCGGCCCTCTGTTTAAATCGATGGTGGAAAAAATAAAAGTGTTATCACATATACTTTTCGAAACCGCAAGCAATTCAAAAGTTTAAAAATTTCAGAAAGTTTATGTTTGCCTTTCGCAAAAGTTTAACAAAATGCCTGGCTTGTGAATGATGAGACCCTTGTTTATGTTCTTCCCCAGTTTGGTGATTTGAGAGAGGCAGGCCAGTTCAATACTGCTTTTTTTCTACCAAAAATGGCTCTGAAAAGCAGGTTGGCAAATGTTTTTCATAGCTTTTTGTCAGGTTGTGGCGGACAGGTGCCTAAGAAAAACGGGGGCCACTGTCAGCAACAGACTAAGAAAGGTGGTCTCTCATTTCTAGCACCCGGCTGATAATGTTATAAATGAGATATCATGGTACTTTGGGATCCCCACTGTTGAGGACCTTCGTGCGTAGCTGCCAGACGGGGTCATATAATCGATGGAAGAGCTCAAACACAGTTGGTAATAGCTTAGATGACCCGATTTATCAGCTCGACACTCACAAAATGTTGCTCGTAACATTTGACGTTACTCTTCAACAGATTTCCTTTTTCCACCGACGCTGCTGGTAGCTTCACGTCACACGCCAGAAAGCAGTTTCTGTTTTTCCTCCGATGGTGGCGCTTTGGTAGCCAGCTTTATCAAGCGGCAAGTGCGTTGATATGATTCACCGGTTGTGGATCGACGTTGCTTTCTATACTGGTAATTCAACTAAAATTCGACATCTTTTTCAAGACTGGTACAGATTTATTGGACTGACTTCATATCCAGGAATTGCCGCATTGAATATTATCATTCTGTTGTGCATCTGTTTGTTCAGTGGATGACACTCACAAAGCATCTCCTTGGAACATAACCACTTCAAATTATCGGATATTAGAAACCCACGCCAAGAGTAAATATTACAAATCAAAGAAACCACGCAATGGCACACTGAGCTTAGTCCTACACATTTTCATTGCGATTTGAAGCTACCAAAGATCGTAAACGCCTTTGGTAAAACTCTTGCTTGGCCAAAGTGTTTTCCTCAGTGTTAAACTTTAATGTTTGTGGTGTGTCAAGCGCTGGTTGTTCACAAACTTTTTGCTTCCTTTCACAATGGAAGCCCTAGGGCCTAGGCCAAAATGTGTTTAAAAAATAAGGCACTACAATTCAATAAATATCTCAGTGAGAGCAATCATTAAAGAGTTCACCGGTGAGTTAAATTCCTTGCCTTCTTGCACTCACCTCCGTGATATCGATCATGTGTCTGGCCCAAACGAATGCATAAAATAAATGCTTACTCAACAAAGGAATTTTTTCTCCTTGGTCAAATGGCTCCGATCCAAGGCAAACTCTTGTAAGTAAAGTGAATAAAGCTTAAGGAAAACCTACTGTTTCTGATGGTTTACATGGAAAAGCATTTCTCCACTCAGCCGACATGTTTCAAAGTTAACTTTTAGGGTATTTCCGCATCAGCTGCAGACAAAACAAGAACTTCAGCTGACTCCGCTTTCCTACTTCTACATTTCTGAAGGCCGACTCAAATGTGTCTTGCACTGGACAGGAAGAACAAGGAAGAAAAAGAAAGCTCTCAATGTTGTATTTATTCACAATGGACTAAATTGGCAGCTTTACAAACAGTTCAATTATTAGGCCTACCGTGCGTATTCACACTGCACGCATAGCTTGGAATTGGCGTCATGTGCTATATGTTGCGTGTTGTGTGATATGTGCTGTGTGTTGTGTGTTATGTGCTGCGTGTTGTGTGCTATATGTTGCAGCCGTGTCCTATGTGTTGCGTGTTGTGTGGAGGACAATAAACGGTAGTGCAAAAGGAGCACAGTCGTACAAGTGCTTGCATGACAAAGTGTCTTAGCAAAACAACAGTTATAAAAGCAGCAATAGGAAGCGCGCATATTTGAAATTTCTTGGTAATCTCTTGCTTTAATAAAATATTTAAACTGTTAAAAAAGTCTTCGATAGGTATTTATTACAATAAAAATAAATATGCCATAAAATAGGTTTATACGTGTATCTGAAACAAATGATGCACTCTGACAATGTTCATTTGATAAAATTAAGGCCTGTCTTTCCAAAACTTGAAAATATATTAGGTTTTGGGTTTATTTTTCTCATAAGCACGTTGACAAAAACGAAAACTAATGGCAAATGCTGGTGTAACTTGAAAATAGATATTTTTCCACACCATTAACAGACGCCAAAATGCAAGTTTTATAAAAATGACTGATATAACTTCGTCATCAAGCATAATGTGTTATGAAAGCGAAAAAAAACAAACGAAAGAAAGTATCATCAAACCAACCACATAAGAACGCATGATAATCTGTGAAGAAAAGCTTAAAAAAAACGATGAACAAAGCATAAAAATGTTTCATCACGTCACAGATTTGTAATGCAACTGGATTTTGAAAGTTAAGATTTCTCTTTGCTCGGTTACACTTCAAATAATTTCAGAAATGCCTTTGCCAAAATCAGAAAACGAGGATATTTAACATATCTTCATTATCAATGTGCAAAGACCAAAACACGTGGGAAAATTGCTATCATTTGCTGAAAAGTTTTATTCAAAATATACAGCGTGCACTATGGCAACAACAAAAAAGCGAGCGGTCTTTCGAGTAGCTGTAACGTATCCATCAGTTTCTTCGTTCCACAGACTTCTACTCGCTATGACCAACTGCTGTCCAGAACAATCTCCGAGATGCACATTCACCACAAACTTGTACCTGCATGGAAGAGATAAGCAACAGTGAAGTGAGCTGGACCGGAGAGAAGCAGCAATTTCATTTTCTGTGTTGATTTTCTCACGACAACGGGCTGGTGACATTTGTTGAAAACAGCCCTTAAAATTGCAAGAATTGAGAGTTTCCCTAAAATAAGAGAAAAGATGTGTTTTTTTGTAAAAATCGTGGATGTCATTACCAGACAGGTTTTCAATTTTCAAAGAACTCTAGCTTTTTTCCACGTGAGCGCATAGCAAACATTATGCCAAATAATATCAAGGACGACTCGTGTTGTTTGCATCATGAATTTGCATCAATCAAATTGGCAGTACACTTNGTTTTCAGAAGAGACAAGTAATATCGAAAGATTTTGTGTTATATTGGAAACGTAGGCAATTTTAATGGTTACTCTTAAGCTAGATCCAGAGCAAACCAGAATAAACTTGTTTTCGTTCTCAAAATTCTGAATTAACGTGAGTGACGAAATTTTCAGTAAAAAAGAAAAACAGACCAGTAGGGGCGCTATTACAAATGCAAATCAATACTCTGTCATTTGGAGATGAAGGTCGTATCCTAACCTTGGAAAAAGTTAACATATACGAAACAAATCAAAGCAATTTTCTGCTTTATAATGTTTGGCTGGGGCTTTTGTTGAAGGCGCAGCCGCTAGCGTAAAGTACCGTTTTTGCATTAACACTAACATCAAAATATCCTTCAATGTGAAATATGCAAACTAGAGTGCTTGCAACAACTCTCAGTGAATCTTTCACTTTGCGCTACAAGATTTAGCGCAGGGCAGAAAGTTATTTGTTGAAATAATTATTATGCTAAAAACTTTTCTTGCCCAATGTTGTTTCACCACCGCTTCTGCTCTTTTCTAAAAAAAGCAACAACGAACCTCTGCATTTCCGTTCTTTTCAAGTTTTCTCGAATCTGGCTGGATAGGCTTTTCGCTAAGGAGCACCTTTGCAAAGACAGGGCATCAGGATTTTCGCAAAACCTTCCATCTGAAATATTTTTGTGTTATCATGAGAATGCAACAAATCAAATCGCTTGTTTTCAATAAACCAACCTTTTGCAAGATATTCATTCAATAACTCTTCAGAAAGCATACTGTCAAACACCTGAAACAAACAACAGATGACAACATGTTTTCAATTTAGGTGTGTTTCGTTCCATTTGCTAAAGCCCAGACGAAGGGAAAAAATTGACAGCAGTGTGCGTTGCCGGGTTTGAGTTAATACTGAAATACAAAAACAGAAACTTGATGCAAAGCAACTTGCCTTTTCAACAGCTATTTTTACGTCTTTTGAGCAGAAACGTTGATTGTCATCAGGCACCATTTTGTATGTGTTCTCAACCTTCACAGGAGGCCTAGGACTAGCAATTAATCCTGAGAACGTTGTTTCGTTGAAACCCTGAGGAAAAAAACTACATCATATTCTTTGTGGTGAAAGGTACTTCAGCCCTTATCAAAAGCAGCCGACCTCAAAAGGTTTGTCATCAAATTGCTTGGAGCGCCAAATGTGAGAGCGACGCTTCCGCTCTTTGCAGCCTGAGCCATTTCTTATTTTTACTGCGAAGTACAAATTCTCTATATTAATAGAATTGAGTTAAATGTGTTATAAGTTTTTAAAGAAAACTATTACGGTTGTTTTATTCAGTGTTTTTGGTACAAGATTTTCATTTCCATATTTTTGTTTTATACTGATGACAGCTGCGGCTCTGATGCTACTTTTGTACCTATGACAACCTTTTATTTTCAGACTTACAACTTGATTTTTACCTTAGATTAATTAGCGAATGAATCAAAAATTTTTTTATTTTTTTGAATAGTTCTGTTTACTACTGTTTTTATTGCAAATGGTATTCGACGTCATCACAAGATTTCGATGAAGCGACAAAACATGCAAAAAGACATACAGTGTGTAACGAAAGTGCGAAAGGCTAAATTGATGTAAATTAATGTGAATTTTGGCACGGAATTTTCGTATTTTTTTCTCTGAAAACAAAGCGAGGAACAAAAATCGTTACCGACGTTCACTAAGAAATACTTGCACCAGCTTTCCGTTTTAAAATGCCATTTCCATTATATCTGAGATTATTGAATTCATTCTGCAACAGCCGCTATCCTGTCTGTCCCAGTTTTTTGCTCCTCTAGAAATGTTTTTGCCCAGAACATTGACAAACAGTGCCTTCATTTATTCGTCTCACTTTGAAAAAGTTCGCAGCATTTCGGGATTCCCCCAGCATTGGGTAAACGCCCCAAGGATTATGGGGTTGGCCATCAATGATTCTTCGTCCTGCATGCTTATATTTCTGGTTCAAGTTAATTATTTAATATTGGAAATGTCTGACTTCAATAATGACAGAAAAAGCATTTATCAAAAATAATATGTGTTTCAGAACTGCGATTTTGAAAAAATTCGTATAGATAACTTCGTGTGGTTACAAAATACGTTACCAAGGAGACCAGGAAATGAAATAATGTATCCATATATGAGACAATGTTTAATATTTTTATTGTAAACCAGCGTTTTTTTAAGGAAAATATCAGATACCAGGTATAGACCTGTAGGGATCCGATTTTCTCTGATTCTAGGGACCCGATGATAATTTTCGCTGATTCTAGGGACCCGATTTTCAATTCTAGGGACCTGAATCGGGTCCCTAAACCACCTTAAAAAACCCTGTTGTAAATTATTCATTATCGCTCTGCATTTATTTGGTTCAAAGTCTTAAAGGTTAAATATGCAGTTGTTAAACAAATGCGTTCAACAGGTCTTATTATCTTATTGGTTCAGTGAATAGGGTGTTTGGAACAAAAGTAAAGGGAGGTTAAGAATGGTTCGATAACCTAAGTTCCTGAGTGACTCTGGTTTACTGACTCCGACTTCATCTTCCGGAAAGACAAATAACTGAAAGGAAAGAAAATAAAGCTACAATGGGCAGCAATTAATTTGCTTGAGTTGACAATCATTTGGATTTAATGTGACGTTCCGGATGAATGGTTACTAGTGCCATTTTCTATCACCTAAAAGACTTAATAATATGACTTTATTTTTCAGAAAATATGACTTTATATGACCAAACAAAAATGGCTGAGCTAGAACATACAACTGCTGTGCAAAGAAGCATTACCAGCGAAAATAGGCATACGATATGGTAGCCCCTTGGTTTGTTGAAGCTCTAATAAAACGAACAGCTCTAAACATGAGCAAAACATGTGCAGCCTAGTTTGGTTTGAAGCAAATTGAAAAGATGCATGGATATTGGTTTATTTCTTCGGAGCAGCAAGAACATTCATTTTTAGGCAGTGCATCGCATTTCATCCAAGTAACTTGGTTCAACTGCATCTTTGCCAACATGCGCAGGGTGCCCAAATGGGTTCAATTTGTAGGTTGCAGCTTAAACTTAGCAATATAGTAGTTTCACCTGATATTTTGAGTTTGTTTTAATAGTTTCCTTATTGAATTAAGTTGAAAACATGCAAAATATGACTTTATGACCTAACATGGAAAATCTGACTTTTTATGACTTTATAACTTTGGTTATAGACTTCATAGGGGTGCAATTTTTGTTTTAAAATTCGTGTCAAAGCTTCCTGAATCACAGAAAAAATACGACTTTTATGACTTTAAATGGCCCCAATGATTACGTTACCTATGAAGAGAAAAATATTTCTGATATGGCCTGAGAGCACATCACATGAAAACATTTCATATGATGTGAAAATATTTCATATGATGTGAAAACATATTATATGATATAAAAACATTTCATATGATGTGAAAATATTTCATATGATGTGAAAACATTTCATATGATGTGAAAACATATCATATGATATAAAACAT
>JGI24159J19872_10004080_pt1 | contig 18507 bp, 10 predicted proteins | sample Ectturendosymbi4_FD_19872 | JGI IMG/M metagenome (IMG submission 19872) | reverse complement strand
CGATTTGCTTATTGCAATTGAAGTGTAACACTCGTAACGTAACAAGGTAACAGATCACTACACCACTAGTTATAATCGAAATCTTCATATAGCTATGCATGCATGTGCGGAATTGTTTTGTGTTTTAACAAATGTCAGCAACAAATTTGTGTTTAGCCGATTTCCGTTAAGGGGGGGACTCTACTCCCTCAGCCTCCCCCCGGCGTGCGCCCCTGGCCGAGAGGGTTGAGTTGGTTGTCAAAATGCGAAATTCGCTATTTATGCTGTGAAACCACACGAACTTAGTTCATGTTAGTTTTATATGGATGAATTTGTTTTATGAAAATATTTCCTTGGGTGATTATTTTTTAACTGTTAAAGTTACTTTTATTTTGATATTACACATGTTTAGCCTGTTTTCTCTGCACATACACAGTCCTCATTCAACACCAGAACATTGCCACCTAAACTCTTTATGAACCCAGTAGCCCGTTATACGGAAGCAGGTTTACGGCCAGCACTGACCGCAGCAAGCTTCTTCCTCTTCACTCAGACGTTCACAGTGCTTGCTTTCGCAACTTCAGGAAGCAAAATTTATCATTAATTACAGAGTAAATATATTAAGTTGCTGGTTGAACATCCTAGTTTTAAAAAAATGATACCATATCTGGTGAAATAATTTTTAACTTTACAATAAAATATTTGGTTGTTGGGTCAAACTATGTGACCTATTGAACGAAAATGTGATGTTTTACTTGAAAATGTTGGGCCCCTTGTAAAGCAATGCCACTCCTGCTGCTCACTCTTAGGCACAAGCCTGATTGGCCACGATTTTGGCTGCTTTCCGATTCTAGTTGTGATTACGCGTTAGCTTTGTAAAAACAACAACCATAGCATTTTTTAAACACAATGTCTTTGTGGCTAAAAATGCTACGAATAATTTTTCCCAATTGCAAGGCGAACGTGTAATGCTTTGTTCAAAATTTAAATAGATTTGCTTGCTGTGAAGACCGCATATCGCTTGTTACTCCATGCAATTGTCAAAAACGATATAATCATATTCCAGCACGGCCTACTTAAGATGTCTTAAAGTAGGCCGTGATTCCAGATTATGTTCTTGCAACCTTGAAAAGAAAATTTATTTTCACTTTTTTGTGACGCCATTCATGTTTGTATACTTATTTACTGGCTATTTATCTAAATCTTACAAGGGAAATGGCGTTTACTTAAATCTTCATGTGGCACCATAATTATCACGCCTTTTTGTGAATTTCTCAGCTGCAAAAATCCGAACGGTGTTGTAGCAATTCGCATTTCCGTTTCAAAATATCACCCACCTCATTTTTGGCACTACACCATTAGCTATAAAAATTTCAATTATTGTTAATCAACTGACAAATATCCACAAAGTTGAAGTAAGCAGTTATTCTTTTGAAAACAAATTGAAGATGTCTTACGCTTCTGAGCGTTTAAGACGGTTTCAAGTATGATACAACATACCTACATTGTCATACACTGGTCAAGCGATTGCCAAATCAACCCATAAGCCAATATGTTAAGTCGCGAAGCCATCAGGATGAACTAGAAAATTCCAGGCTTGTTTTTTCCAATCGCCTGAGTACTTAGCTTTCATCCATAACTTTGGCATGCGCCCCACTTCGAAAGACACACTCGCAGAAATATTGTATGCTCATAATGCTCCGATCCTGGCCAGAGCAACTGCGACAGAAGGGGACTCACCTACCTGCTTAGCTCCTAGATTAGAATAAAGTATTAAGAACAAGCAATTACAGCTCGCATTTATTTCAAAATTTGAAATCCAATCTAAAACTTCAAGAGAAGACTAACTTTCTGCCTTTCCCACTTGAAAGTTTAAGCAACACTGAAGAGAAGTGAACCCAGTGTTCAAAAGAAAAATTATCGGCGAGTCTTACAGGTGTCTTTACTTCTTTTTTAGGGAGCTGTGGCCTGTGATCGCCTATAAGATAACAAGCACAGTTGCGAAATTCTGATATTTTTTGTATTTTGCAAAAATTTGCGCCCAGAAACAAAAAGACTGGTTCCATTGGTAAATGCCGAATCCTTGAAATTCAGGCGGTTTAAGCCAAAATAAAAACGAAGGTAGTAAAACACAGATTTTTGAGAATCTTGTCTGAAATCTGACATGAAACATTGAACAATATCTTCTGGCAAACAGCAATGTGACGGATTTCTTTATGGCCACAAAACTATATTAACTTACAAACGCTTGTTGGTTTCGTGTAAGTTGGCAGTTGGCACCCCAACAGGTCAAAGAGAGAGTAATACAAGTGCAAAAATGATCATTTTTGTTTGTTGGCGTTGCGCAGTACCCATAGAAATAACATCAAACCTTATTAGAGAATAAAATACCCTCGTCTGTAATATAATTAGCCAAAATTCGAATGGCGGAAAATGTGCTAAAAGAGCGTGGTTACTCGTAGTAAAACGCATGTGGTGTTACGTGATATAGGGTGCGAGTAGTACAGAAGGGTAATTTTGGTAAAAATGTGTCAGCGGGCCACTTCCACGAGAACAAGTCATTTGAAATGACAATTGTCTGGAGCACCTAACGGTGCTTTCAAAATGAGGGCTTTGCCGGGATTTGGAGATCCTTGCAAGTTAGATTAACCGACCCAAATTACTGGTATGTATATTCTAGATTCGCAAAACGTTGCGAGCCGGCACTGAATTGACGAAAAAGATACTCTCAATAGAAGTTAAGAAAGTTCGACTTCCATTACATGTTGCGAAAAACTGCACTAAATTTTGCTGCTTTTGCCCTTGCATGAAATAAAAAGCAGAACAGAAGAAAGTTAAAGGCATAAAAATCTAATCAAATTTTTACGAGAACATGTAGTGCTCAGGCTGCAATAAAAAAAGGTTTTATTTTTTATACATATTAGTCAAGAAAGCACCGTAATTCAAGGGCATGTAACGTTGAGGTATTCGCGAAGCAAAGCCGTGGTAATAACCACAAGCTGTGGTAAAAAGAAAGCTAAAAAAGAAAAATTGGCCTAACCAGCTTTTGAAGAATTAAAATTTGTGGTGTTTGACCGTTCAAAACAGGAACAGTGCGTGAAAGCAACTTGGTTAAATTATATTTACAACATTTTTGAGACAATCAAAGATTTAGACTTACAGCATACGTGCAAATAAGATATGTTAAGCAAGTGCAAACCACGACAAAAACTGACTGTGTAATCTCGCTGTACTTTTTAACGACTGCTCCTCATAAATGCAACTTTGAATCTACTGTTGGGTTTTCGTTGTTTAATTCAAACCAACAATACCAATTTAACACTATAAATATTTTTATTGTCAAGTTTGACATGTTATCTTTGACTGCAGCTCAGAACGAAGACACGTTATGCGCGACAACAAATCGTCAACATGTAGCTATGCTGAATACGATGAGCTTACGTTATGCTGAAGAGCGACATACAGCCGACAGTGACAAAGCTTCGACATAAAAACAAGCGCTGTAGCCTTGTTTTAGAAGTAGCACAAGCGATAAGCACGCACAACATCAAATAAGCGGTCATGGCTTCGCATTGCCTAAACCAAACATCATCCAAATTTTGATACCCAGTATTTCACATTCTATTTGAATAAGAGCTGATGATGCCTACATCGCAGGCGAAATATATACTCTGTAAGATCTTAAAGTGTCTGATTCTTTGCTGAGAAAGGATCTCTTTTCATAGACAGTATTTCACAGCTAAGATATGAGGAGCGTACAGTTCGCCTCGGCAGTTGCTACCACACGGCAAAAAATCTTGAAACCTATATTTTTTTCCACTATGGTCTACTTCAATATTTCATTTCATTGGAATAATGTCGGGGCATCGGTTGTTGCACAGGCAAAACAACTGCTTCACGACTGGGATCCTTATTGAAGTATTTTTCTGCTTTGAGAACGCTGTAGGTCTCTGGTGGAAGTTGCTATCGCATAATTGTAATTGTTGGTATGCGTTGCTGGTTTCTTTGTACCGGAATACAAGCATGACGTAAAACTGAAAGATTTTTGGTTCTCAAGCAAGGATGATGCATCTGCATGCGTGTTAATCACTAATTCACGTTACTCATTAGTATTAGCTTTTCATGTGATCACTAAAAGGTTTATATATATTTGGCAATTTTTATAACACATAAAGCGTGTGCTACTAGCAATAGATAAACTTTGAAACTTTTGTATATTAAATTAAGGGGACAGTTGTCCATGCTTCACAAAAGCAATAATATTTTAAGAATTAACTGGACAGTTCCGAGGAAAATATCCTTTTTCTCAGTGCTTCAACGCCGTTTGTAGGTTTTGAACAAAAAGGTCTATCTTCTGGGAATGTTCAGGAAACTTTATTGTGCCGTCGTACGTTCGTAAATGTTCTACATGTACTGCAGCATTGAATTGCCAGTGAAGGCTGAACACATTTACCCCAGGCTTTCAGCACTGAGCAGAAGCTTTTCTTCAGTCGATCCCCGACGCACGAACTGAAATCTGTCGAGAAAAAACACCTTTCTCAATGAAAGGTTCTCTCAACGTTTAGCGCTTGTGATTGTTGCAAACCTTTCAAATACGTTGGAAATGCTCTTACTAATGAAGCGTGACATCAAACAGCTGATTCCACAGTGAAAACTTAAAGGAGCAGTTTGAAATACTTAGACTCAATTCTTCTCATTTACATCAGTTTTACACTCACGGTATGGATAAGTTTTCTGGTGGATTTTAGGAGCAAGTTGAAAAAATTTTTATTAACGATGGCATTAGTGCTCGAGCTGTGGTTCAAATACACAGTAAAAAGCAAAGACTTGCTCAAACACGCATAAGGTGTGCATTTTTTACAAAAGCAGTATACCGAAACTGCGAAGTTCAGATTATGCACCAAACAGGTTTTGTTTTGGTGTTGCATAGTTTTTTTGNGGAGTACAGTCTACTCGGTGTGTTTATCGAAAACCCTTTGATCTCAGATGTTTTCGTTAAGAACACATTCGTTTAAAACTATCCATCTAAATGNCGTTCACTTAAGACGGATTTGTTAAGACGGTTCGCTAATGTGTTGAATATTTTTAAATGGCGTATTATGATTAGCATCAAACTAACATTTAATTTAGATGTGACCGAGATGACCAAGTTTCATTGTCCTGAATCTACAGTTTCAAATTCAACACGTCAAAAATCAGCAGGCCTCTGGTGATTTCACTTGAGATCGTATATGACTCAAACGATAATGGCTTCAAACATATGAAATTCCAAAATGGGTGGTCTGCAATGAACGTTTGTTTTAATCTGGTCTTAGTTGATGTAAAACTATACGCACACTGCCTTTGAAGCAATCTGAGACGTCCAAAAATTGATCCAACAATTTTTAATCACACGCCGAATTTGAAGGAAGTTAAAAAAATTTCGATAACATAGGAGAAAATCGTGCCACCCACGAGCAAGTTAGAATCACGGGTAGCACCTAATGATAGCTACACTTCAGAAATGAGTGTTTGTTTTATGTGCATGGAAGTGCTTTTCTAGTATAGTGCTAGATACTTGGAAAAAATGTTTCATTTACCAAAGTCCGTCACGTGACATTTTCCTTTGTTGCATTTTCGGGTATGGCGAGGTTTTAGATCTTCCTTGCATTCAGTGCTTGAGTTACCACTCATTCTTTCCACGCAGAGAACCGTACGATATTGCAAGCCATTTCCACATTTTACGGAACACTGTGTGACAGAGTAAGTAGTTTTCTGAAAACCAAGCTGTAAAGTGCAAAAAATCACACAACTTTTGCAATGCACGAACAGTAGATACAGAAAGCAAAGATGGATATTGAAAGACAAAGAAGCATGGGAATGAAAGAGAGAGAAAAATATGGGGACAAAAAGTGAGAGAGAGGGTGAGGTAGTGAGAGATGTGGAAGAAAACAAACGAAAAAATGGTATGCCGTCTGTAAACATTCAGTCTTTTTTCTTACTCACTAGATGGCGCCTGAAAGATGTGTCAGAAAACACCAGACTAACATTTGTAACGACCCTTATCCGGCTACTCACGAGTCTCTGACATCGGCTCCAACTACGATGAACATGTGCGTCTGCAGAAGGGGAAAAAATGACCCTGGTACATGTTACATATGATTTTTTCAAAAATCACGGCCAAAATAAAGTAAAAACAAGATCAGCTTTTAGCGACAGGGGCATTGTTTTATTTCTCTTCCATGAATGTGCTTTTGATTAGTTCATGTTTCCCTCACCTTTCCACTTATCCGCCATTTTGACTTTCCGTCGCTTTGGCACCCCTAGGGTCTTTCAATACTGCGGTATAGCTCACTATGAACTAGATCAGGTCAAAAGTACACAGCAACTACAGACCAAAAGCTATGATTGACGAATGAGCTTATGCTACGTCACACGTGAGGTAACTGCTCTGAAAAGCAGGAGATGGACGACAGTAAACAAATCAAATCCAGAGCAGTAGTTGGTGTGTAAAGATAGTTGCAGCCTACAAGCGTGTTTTTTTTAATTTTGTTGTACAACTATAAATGTGTTACTGCACAAGGCTACGAAGTGTGTTTCTGAGACTTTTTAGAAATGTGCTCTATACGCTTAATTATAATCATGCGTCTATAATTATCTTCATCTGTTCTGAACGTGAAAACAATCATGACGAAACAACCACGACGTTTTCTATTGTTTTGAATAATGAAAGCGACTTAATCATGCAGTTCAGAAACAAGAATTTGAACTGTTGCAACTGGATGCTCACCGATTTTTCGTACATCCTCTCTTTTGTCTAGTTTGAATAATGCATTTTGACGACTTAACCACCAAACTGCTTTTCACCAGCAGTATTGGTGACAAATTTTATCGGAGCATTGGTCGATTCTTTTATTTCTTGCGAATGTTTTAATTGTAACCTGAGTTGCTACGAGAAAATTTTATAAGTGAGCTAGCATGAAAAGAAGTTGTTGTCCTGCAAAACCAGAGACAACTTTCGAAGGAACCGAATTTTGAAATTCAGTTATTAAATGGATTCTGGATAGAATAATTTCGCATGACTTTGTTTGCTTATTCGCAATAGACTCAAAAGAGGGCAAAGTGCTCGTACAGACAGACGAGAACTGTTCTCGTCAATGCTTTATGCAGCCTTTCTGAATTTTTGTGCTGTTATCTCTATTCTAAAGATGCATATGTTCATACCTGTGGTACAAAGTCTGCGAACATGCTTATAAAATGGTTCTTCAGCTGCCTTTGTCATTTTTGTCTATTTGCTTACAACAAAATAAATTATTCAGCGTGATTCCCTTACGCTTGACACAATCCTTTCTGTATATGCCCAAGCAACTACTCTCCAGGGGTGGATATTAGGGGAGCTGATCGTGGCAGTCGCCACGAGCCCACTTTTTTCAGAGACGCCTTAGGGTCCACCGTTGAGAGTTTCGCATTTACTGCGTTGTTTTGTCAAAAAGCTTATCAACCACTCTAGAGCCACATTTAATAAGCTCCGAAGCAAGTCATATGTTTTTCAAAAATAAAGTAAAAATTATATAATTTCACACGATATATTATGTGCAAATGTGCCAAAGGGGGCTACTCAACAACTTTGGTGTGTAGACAAAGAAAAATTTTAAATCAAATGACTTCAAAAAGTTTACAATGTGAAATGAACTTCCACGCAGAAGCAAATTACCAGACAAAATGTAAAATGTAACTTGCTTTCAGCAAATAAAGTTTCTGTATAGCATGTGCAAAATATCAAGACCCGTTTTTTGATTTAACGTGAACAAATATAGGGGCCAGGGGCCCCTTTGGCGATGTTATGGGGTCCCTTTCTGAGAGTTTGTCTCGGGCCCATAAATTCTGATACCCATGTTACTCTCCACAACGCACATAAACAAGAAATCAATCGGCAAACCTTTTTTGCCCCGATTGATTCCTTGTTCATTTCGCTTGTGGAGAGTAGTTACGTGAATATGGACATGTACAAGTTTGAATTATCGCAAAAAGATGAAAGCAGAGTCCAGTTGGCTGATTCCTCGAAAGCTTTCAGAAAACCAAGAGCTTTTCAATTGTGCTTCCTACGCCCATGACGATGCTTGTGTCAGGTACGGGACGACACCTTTTGTTTACCTCCAAAATAAAAGGCTGGGCAGAAAAATCCCGGCCGACAGACATTTTACGCCACATTAAATTGGCAACGAAACCTAATTGGTTATAAATCGAATCAGAAAAAATCGATTATGACCCTAAATTGAGTGGAAGAGCTTTTTTCCAACTGCATCAAAATGTATCTCATACAACTGAAAGGAAAAGTTTCGATCAACCAGCCTCTAATTCTCACAACAGGACACTTTTGATTTCAATAAACATTTGTTGCTCAAGGAAGTGCCTTCTTAAACTCTTTAGAAATCAGACTTTTCAACATTAAATCCACTCCTACAAAGCTCTGCTGCAGTGCAGTGACGGTCTGAACATAAGCTTCCACCTATACTGTTAGATAGCAAAACAAAACTGCTTTAAAACAAAAGTTCAAACTGAGTGATTTTCATGTTTTTGTAACGAAAATGCATTTCCAAACCTTCAGAGGATACCACATAATATTTTTCCATTGCTTGGCTCAACCTATGTGTGTAAGCAGATGTTCACCGTCATAAAAATCAACAAAGCTTGTCATAGATCAAACTAAAGTAATCAACACTTCAGACCTACCCTGATAATTGCACAATTCCACAACCTCCTGACTTTCATGCATTGGCTAAAAAGGAAGACCAACAACACTGTTCCCACTAAAATTGAGAGTGACTTTATTTGCTGGGTTATAAAGAAATGCTTTTGTAAAAAAATTATTACAATAAACCTTACATCGACATGTTTTGTTACCTGTTTTAACGGACAAAACTTTTCATGTTGTGGCGTTTACATTTCATTTNTGTTTAAACGTAATCCATTCTTTTATTCCCTATCCGGCCCGCTGTCAAATTTCAGGATCCAATGCTGCCCGCAATTCGCAAANTTTTCCCACCTGCCCAGTAAGACACACCCTGCAAAATATTGTACTAAGCATGTAGTGAAACGTGCGCATTTTGAAATGATAAGTTGGGATGTCACTGTCAGGTGGTATTTTTGGTGTCCTTCTGAAGATTGGTGATTTTCTAAAGCTACAATTCCATTGTTTTTACTTGTAAAATTCTATGCACTCCCGCAAGGTGGATCTATTCATCTTCATTAGGCTGTACGCATTGACACGGTATCGGATTTTGCAGGTGACATGCTGAAGATGTTGCTATTTTTCTACACTAAATTTCATCCGCTGTGCGTAACTCTTTGTTTAGTCATGTGGCATGCTAGAAAATACGGTGAAATTTTTAGACTACACGCTGCATCAGCTGATATAAGTTTTGCGGGTGCTAGTTGCAAGCGAGCTATTCAGATGCTATATAACTAGCTGCAAGAGATTTTTCGTGTGTGGGTTTTGATAGCCTGTCATTACAGCACCCTGTTGGCGGCTAAACTTTGGTGGAGTTATGCTCGTACGTGAGATCTTACTTTTTGGAAGTAGCCTACTTGTTGTTACTTCGGCGTTTTCGCACGAGAGGTACTTTTGATTGCACAATTTTTCATATATTTTTTATGTTATAATGTCTTTACACAAATGCTTTTGTAATGGCAATAGTAACGAATCGGATGTAATTACTGCCCCATCTCTGAAAATGGAAGCCTTCCCAATAAACGGCGGAAAAGACGTAAGAAAATAAAATGGAGCCTTGCCTTCATACATAACACTTTTTGCCCCAAAAGTGAAGGGTTAAAAATGGTAATCCATGTTCCCAGCAGCAACTAGAACATCAGAACAAATCTTAGCAATTTGTTCAGTTAGATCTAGTTTCTCACAAAGACCCAACTAAGAAGAAAATAAACTTTAGCATCACAAATGTCACATCAAATGAAGAAGATCAAACGCTCATATACGCAGAATTGGAACATGTGGGTGCAGGTCTTGTTTGGAAATCGCGGATGTCGGGCCCGTGTTGAAGTTGATATAAGTCAAGCAAAATTCTTTCTGACGCTGCTGTTGGAGGTCGAGGCACCGATAGGATCACAGATATATAAACAGTAGCTACGTTACAACTGTTCAAAATCCTGTTTCGACATGCAGTTGGACGAAAGCAGCAGCTAATCTTAGCTTACGTTGTTCTGTAGCTTTCCAGNCGTTAAAACTAGCATTACATTATCCATTCTGTCAACCAGTGGAAGAAATGCAACTGCTTTAGCAATTTNCATCAAAATAAAAGGTTGATTGTTTAAATCTGTTACAGAGGATGGTAGCTGAGTTTTGCGAGGTATACAGAGGGGTGAAAGGTAGAAACGACTGTTTCCAGAATACATAAGAGTACACTGCATTCTCCATAAGAGTACATTGCATTCTCCATAAAAGTATATTGCATTCACCATAGAAACTTAAACTTAATGCCGCTGTCTACCCTCAGTTTTGGCAAGATCTACTAGAAAATGTCTATCTAGGAGGCCATGGTTGTGGTCACTTTGACGTAGTTAGTGATAATTTAGCATGTGATGACGCGAGCCTGGAATGAAATTCGTGGATTCCGCAACCATTTAGGCTGCCAGCAGAAGACGAGAAATTAGTGGAACTGCTGAATAATTTAAATCAAAAAGCTGGATTCCGAGAAATGAATTTCTTGGAGCATATGATTTTTTTCTTAAATTTCCTTTGTACAAAAGCTTGCAGAAAAGGCTGTTACTGTCTCAGATCAGATGTCTACAAAGTACTGTATCGATGTGAAGAAGGGTTTTCCTGTCTTGCTGAAATCAAGTCAAAAAAGAGAAACTCTACTTGATAGTGGTTTTTTTAATGAGGGTAACAATCGAGATAGAGCTAACTCTTGGTTGCGACCAATTTGCTGAAAAAATACGGAACAAACATAGAAGCCACTGAAGTCATGAACTAACATTGTAGTGTTTTTTTATACCAGTTTTGTTTTCTTTTTATGTGATTGCTTGTGGGAGACTTGTTCAAATGATATAATAATGCATTTTCTTATTTTGTGTGAAATGAAATTATAAAATGTATCTAGAACCACCCGAACAACTTCCGGAACATAGGAATTTTTGAATTTTCATGCCTAACTGTAGAACTCTTGCTAGTAATTGGTGAGGTATAGAAGGTTACGAAGGGGGTACCACGGCAAGAGATGTTAAAGAGCACAGGGCTACAGTTGTTCATGTGACGCTCTACACAGGGGCATGCGCTCAGAAACTATCATTGTACCACCACATCGCAGTTCCTCAAACTTGCACCCTTCTTATTGCCAATCACGGTGCCAATTGCCATTGGCAATTTGCGGATGATTTCCTGAAAACAACTAGTTGACAGCGGCTATCTCCAGCTGCACTATATATTAGTATCAATTAAATGGCAAGCACGGCACTGACCCAAAAGCGTCCACATGCTGCTTTTGCTACTTGTACCCAACTCCTCAGTGCGTAACCTCGATTCACATTTAGGCTTACAGAAACCGGTGGTTTCCAAGATTCACAATATAGTCCTTCTGAATCCGATCAACAGCTTTGATACAATTTTCGTTATGTTGTGATCAGAAGCACGATCAAGACGGAGAAGTACTTCAACCGTTGCTTAATATCAAAGCCCTTTGACTCAACCCTTGACACAAGTGACCCATTGGCATATAAGATGCTTTGGTGCTGAGTTGATTAACAGCTTTTAGCTGGTAAATGTCCTCTATTGCATTTCCATTTATTCGACCGGGTCGTGCCCGGTGGAACTAAGGAGGATCAGCACATCCGCTATCAGATAAATAAATCTGAAGGTCAACCACGGCAGCAGACAAAAAGTTGCACCAGCGAGTTCACCCTGCAATCCATCAAAGCGGAAGTAAATCTGTCACACTTGTCCGAGCGCAGTTTTCCCATCAACAGGAGGTGATAAAAACTTTGCGGAAGTTTATTTTACATAAAAAGCTTATCGTCCAAAACGCTTGGGCGGTTTAATGGATATAAAGACTCCGTTGCAAGTAAATCGTAACAGCTATCAGGCAGAAATATCGCGAAAGACGGTTTATCATTCTAGCATTGCAAACACAGACACAAAGCGCTGTGCCGCATGAAATGTATTTGTTTTTGGGTAACTGAACTCCGGAAAGACGCAAAAAACCTGGTTGGGATAAAAATCAGCAGCATTTGTATTTGTAAAACAAAATAACTGATCAGGTAAGCTGAGTCTTATCATTGTAAACATATTCGTTAAGAGCGTTGACAACGACACGTTTCCAGAAGACTGGCATTCCAGACAGTGTTTAGGAAATCTTCAGAATTACTGTTAGGTAAGTACAGTAAACTAGGATTATTTTCAAAGTCTATACCAAGAAAAAACATCTAGTATGTCTGCGAACAATCGATCCAGCANTGTCAAATACTAAAACNTTTATGTAAGATAACATGCAGCAGCTTTTCAAGCCGCTTGCTCTACGGTATCCTAGCTTCATTCCACGCTATAAACCTTGCATTGAAAACCTGAAAAACCGGGAAGACTTTGCAGTCAAATGCGATTCTAAGGTGTAGACTGGCTCAGAATTATTACCAAGATACCAAACTTGTTGATAAAATGCCAACAAGTGCAACCGACGCCTAAAAATATCGATATAATATAGCAGACTTGGGGAAATTAAAATGACACTTGCACAGGCGTTGCAGTGCACACATGATGCCAACTGTATAGTCCTGGTGGCCGTTAATGATGTCTGGAAATGAGAAGAGAATATGGAATAACTTTTTGTGTTTGGAGCAACACACGTTTTAATAAATCAACTGAGGCAAATTGGAAATATCAAAGGTTTTACGCTGATTTAAGCAGGAAAGGGTAATGAATAAACAAAGCTATTGCTTGCAGGCTACCTTGTATCAAACCAGAATTTTTTTCGACTTCGAAAATTACAACCAAATTGCCAAACAAGCATTTAAACCTAGGTGTTAGTGATCAGCCACCCAACCCGATTTTTGCACCGATCCCACTTTTAAGTGGAAATAGATTTCCTGCTGACTTTGTTGCTTGTTGCAGCCGAATCCAAAAAATGTGCTTGTGCACCTGTCACGAAGAAGTCACGGTAGCCAAATAACAATCCTCAAATACTGGACTAAAGCAGCTAGGGCTAATGAAGGTTGAATAAATCAGTTCTAATAAACAGGCAGTTTCAAAAGTTTTACTGATATTAAAGGGAAAAAGTACTCTACGCCCATGGCAAAACCTGTCCTGTTAATCCAAATATTGCTTGCAATGCGTTGTTCGGCAAAAAGTTAGTCGACGCCTGATTTCCAACGTAGCGAACTCCATCCGGGTATGCGAAAAATTCCCAGAGACCTGGTTTAGGATGCAAGTTTTGTGTTTGCGTAATAAAGCAGGCCTGTGGCATGGTGGCTTTCACTTGACATCTAAGCAAAGCGGATGATCAGTGCACTTCAGTGATTTTCATGCTTTATACGCTTTGCATCTGGAAGTTACCATCTTTTCTACTTTTGAGGCTAGAATACTAATTTCTTGCTTTTTCTCACTTTCTTGATTCCTGCTAGTGAGAACCACTGCATCGGGTGCGCTCAGAAGTTTCGAAAATCAGAGGGAAACCAAGTGAATTTTTCCAGTATTCGTACTGGAAGTAAACGTGCTCGGCACAGTTGCGGGTCGAATGGCATGTAACTCTGACTAATGATTCTGAAGTTTTATTAAAAGATGGTTTTGTTGATTAGTGATACTCTGGCTCAGGGGTCACCAACGTAGTGCCCGCGGGTAGCAGGTCGCCCGTGGGCCTGTTCTAAAAATAACTTTAGCATGATCACTGTCTTCACATTAACGGATATCAATACTAAACTAACTGAAAGTAAATTGAGCAAAATTTTTATTTCAGAAGTGTGTATGAAACTAGTAGCACTTCGCATTAATCGGTACACATGCAGTAGCTCGCAGTTTCAAATATGTTGGTGACCCCTACTCTGGCTTATTTATGGTTAAGACGAAATATTCTGAAGCACCGAAACGGTCATCGTGTGTGAGACTGAAGTGCGGTTCAACCCTTCCGCGTCTTCAAGCTTTTGAAAGTGTTTACATAAAGTGTGATCAACTGAAATGGCCGATGTTTAGTAACTTTTTTCAAACGGAAAAATTCACGTGCTTAAACTGAAGTGTCTTATGCGCAGTGTTACCTGATGCAAAATTAAACACAAAATGATCAGGTATTGCAGCATAGGACGGCAACCTTTCCTTCACAGGGGTGTGTGTCCTTTGCTATAATTTGCAGGACTACAGTGAGCCGGAATTCGCCTGGCGTATTCCTGGCTATGAGTCTTTGAACTCAAATAAATTGGTGCATGCATCCGCAATATACGCTTCTGACAATGCGAGGTCAGACTTTTTAAAGATTTTAAACTACATTTAGGTTCCGAGCTGCACAGCATTGTTTTGTGAGCATTGACGTAACTTCAATTTCTTAGAAAATTCAACGGCCGAAGAGAGTAGCGCGGCTTCAAGGAAACACCCAATTTTCGTGTTTTCCTCGAATATCAGTTCTTGTTATGACCTTCGGACAGCCTATAATTTTCTTAAAATTTTTATGAAGCCACAACGCGTACACCCTTGACCACATCCCTGTTCATGGTTGATGGGCATGCAATTACGGAACGAGAAGGGTCATTCGTTTCCGCCCTTTGCTCCAGCAGCAAATTCTGTGCGGACATCGGCACAGTGACGAATTTAGCACCAGCTGATGTCTTTCGAACGGTAAAGAACATGGAATCTCGTTCAGTACCGCGCGCCACAGGCTGACCATACGGAATTTCACACTTGGTGCACAAGGGTACGAATCAGTGGTAGCCTCCACGTCGATCTACTGCTTAGCGTGCAGTGGAACATGCTAAAAGCAAGCGAGTGCGCCAATTAGATTGCTGCGGTTGTCTGACGGTAGGGCAGCTGTGCACACGCCAAACAACAATTAGCAACGATTTTTATTAGCGCATGACGGGCACTGCTTCGGCGGTGGTGGAGCGGCGGCGCAAGCGAATATCTCGGCAGCCGCGCAAATCAAGCATGCAGGCAAGTGGCAGCTTCGCAGCAAGTTCTGTGAGGTGTGACACGCAAAATTTCGAAAACGCAAAACGAACTTTTAACAAAAATGGCTCAACAATCTCCATCTACATGCTCAGACAGAGTGCGAATACAAATTTCTCGGCCAGCAAGTGCATAGCATCACGATAGTGAGGCAAGGCAGACAAGCGGGTAAAGCAGCACATGATTTTCGACGCAATCAGCACATTGCTGAGACAGCTACAGAGCAATAACTAAACACTGCAAACTTACTACGGCGAACAAGGTAAAAAAAAACGTCTGAATAGTTTCACAACAACAAAACAGTATAGTCTATACCCTGTTCCACTTTGAACTTCTCCATTCCACGCATTTTCTCAACATGCATGGTTTATTTTCAGCAGGTTTCCGCTTGAGGTTGCACATTCCTGGCTTCGAGCATGCCGTTCTTCGGCGCTGGTAACCCGGGCCGCAAGTCACGTTACACTACAGCAAGTAATTGAACACTGCATGAGACTTACGCCATCTAACAAGCGTGTTCAGAGAACAAAACTTGACAGCATATAAACAGCAAACGCAGTTGCTGACAGCACTGCGACGTAATCCTGATAGACGCTCGGTTATTTGTCAGCGACTCGCACATTCACCGTGACTCTACGGTTGTCATACAATTATATGCGACATGTCGCTTTTGCGTTCTCGTGCGTTTTGGAAGGCCGAGCGCTCATTTGCTCACCAGATGTTTCGAGCACGTTTCGTTATCTTGCACAGTCCGGTGTTTCTTATGAGGGTAAACATTGTACAACAGATAAGCGGTACCAGAAATATTAGCCACATCANAAAAATTAGNGACATCAGAAAAAATTCTGATATCAGAAATTGTCGAACCCTAATTGACTTAAGTCATCTATACAACTTAGCAGCCTATTATGCGACCAAGAATATGTTTGCACCGTTGAAAGGTAAACATGGCAGTGATATGCCGGAGCAATTCGCAATTCAATCAAGCCATCTGACGCATCGTTTGCTTACCGCGCTCCATTGCGATGTTTTCCAAGGAAAGCATCGTTTACTGAAACACGTCGTATTGAGGGGACGAAGACGTGGTTCAGCCTTGCAGTGGTAAGGACGCAAGACTTGGTTGTTTCTCATATTGCGGCAGTGAACTTTTCGGAACTTCAAACCTTTTCCGCATTTGCGAGAACACTGCATGTTATGAGCAAAAAAAACTTTAGTTAAACAGAGGAAAATATCAGTTGTCTACAGGTTGCTTTGCAAGGAGTCATTGCGCTTAAGTTGCACAAGCTTGATCCGCGGGGGACGTAAAAACTTGTGCTTTGAATATAGTTTCTATCAAAATAACGACTATAGAAAATAGCATTATTTGATTTATAGCATGACTTAAACATGGCTCATTTTTTGCAAACGGTGGAAAAGTAAAGTGAGCTGTTCCAATTGGCTTAAGAAAATCATCGTTAAAAATGAAGTCCAAACATGTAGCAGCAAAACAGACCAAGGGTTCGACACTTGCTGGTGATTAAAATGCTTTCTGCGTGGACATGGAAATGTCACAGATTACCACAGTGACCCGCCCGCCGTTTTTCCCGGTGAGAGATGACGAGACAAAAAAAGTAGGACTGAAGCATTGTTTTGAACCTGCACTGACGACCATTAGCTTTCTTAGTTTTTTTGTCACACACACTGCTTAGCGAATGCATATTCTTATCCAACATAACAAAATGTGGCATAGCAAAATATTTACGCCATTGCACTTGGAACTTACAAACAGACTTAGAATCTAGAAGTGAAGACTGGGTTCAGAAGATTGAGTTTTATGCCAAAAAAGGCAATGAATTCGTTAATCGTCCGGTAAAGACACCAGAATGATAAGAAAATGAAATGTGAGGGACGTGCAACCTAAACCTCCAAGTTATTTTTTTCCCGAGACTGACCACAACGCTTGCACATAGTCGGTTGCCAGATGTGGCACTATCTCTGACACTGTATCGCGCAGACAATAAGCGTTCGCGCACCTTCGACCAGCCTCCGTACTTCCACTTCGCGCAGGGCCGAAGCGAGCACCTTTGAGCGGGGGCGGGCTTGGTTGAGTTGTCGCAGTTTCCAGGTCCGGAGCTGCAGACGACGTTTCGAATCCGCGCTCCCATCCCACACGAGGTCGAGCACTGTAACGCAACAACACTTCTCACATGAAGACCGTACAGGTGCACGTCGGGGACTTTTAACGGTTGCTGCAATTATTGCAGAAGGAAATTGGATGTTTGTAGCCATACAAAGTTTGTTGCAAAGGTGAAAGATAAGCTTCTGCATGTCATAATTGCAAAACAGAACCCGGATTTGGTCGCTTCGTACACACTGTAGAAAGCTTGCACAGCACTATTACAGTGAGGAGTCGTAAAGCTGGTCACTTTACATACATTCGAAACTCAAGCGCCCACAGTTTATACAAGGTGAAAAAACTGACCGTTAGTATCAAGAACTCGTCAATCTGGAATGACAGTAAAAACATGTTTGCAAATTTTTTTTCTCTTTGCGCGCGGCTAAATAGCTGCAATTGTGAGTTTCTCTTTCTCTTAAACAAAGATATCGGCGCATGTTTGTGTTCAAAGACCTGATGCCAATATTGGTGTAGGTTCAGTCAGCGGCATCTCGTAGCATCGCCAGCAAATCTGGTCAAAGGCACAGGTGCGTTACTTCACACGAGCATCAGACACATGTTTTTGCATAGTGCTTTGGAAAATTTGCTAAGATTTCTTGTTTTCAACCAGATCAGAATCGTGAAAAACTGCTCAGCTTGCCCCTCAATGATGCGTAATTCTACATTTGACGTAAAAGATAAGGACCAAAATTACAGGTCACTTTTTGTGTTAACGCAGATATGAGGACTGACCTGTTGTGATTGCCGGTATTTTGCGGAAAAAAGACAGAATTTGGACGTTCAATGACAGGGGTGACCTTTTCGTCTAGTAGGAACGTCTTGTAGGAACTACGGTATTCGTTTTTATTTATCGCCCTTTTTGTTACAAATGAACAGCAGACAGTCCATGCATTGCAACTAATTGAACATCACAAAACTCATACGCCATTTGTGAGCGCGATGTCACGGACAGGGCCGGATTAAGGGGGGGGCAACGGGGGCAATTGCCCCGGGCCCTCCGCTCTAAGGGGGGGCCCCGTGATAACATTTATTTGTTTTAAATAAAATTATTTTAATTAATTCGTCTGTTTGCGACCAGACACGAAGACTATAGTATAAACCAGTGGTTCCCAACCGGGGTGCCGCGGTACCCTGGGCTGCCATTTACAGGGCCCAGGGGTGCCGCGGGCTAACACGTTTTTTTACCATATCATTAAAAATACATTTTCAAACTGTCATCAAACCTCAAAGCAAATTGCTATGG
>JGI24159J19872_10004078_pt1 | contig 18513 bp, 11 predicted proteins | sample Ectturendosymbi4_FD_19872 | JGI IMG/M metagenome (IMG submission 19872) | reverse complement strand
AAATAAACAGCAAACAAGTATGGACTCAGTACTCCCCCTTGTCTAACCCCATTAGACACATGAAACGGTTCAGAAAAGTGCTTGCCCCATTTTATTTGCACCATTTGTTCCTTGTACCAATGTTTAAGTAGGCGCACAAAACACATTGGCACCTTTCTTTGAATTAGTTGCTTAAATAATTTCATGTGTAGTACCCGATCGAATGCTTTCGAGGCATCTAAAAACACAGCATGCAGAGATGCACCATGGATTACAACGTATGAAGCAGTTTGCTTCAACCAAAATGTACATTGATCAGTACTATGTTCAGCCTTAAAACCAAATTGGTTGTCTGTGGTACCAAGGAAAGGAGAGATGCTACTGTAGATAATATGAAGTGTTCAAGTAGCTTTGACACCACTATGGCTACTGCCACAGATCTGTAATTTGGTGTGTCAGACATATTCCCATTCTTGTTTTTGCATATGGGAACTATTGTTGTGTTTAAACAGGAATTGGGTACATACCCGTGAACAATGCACATATTCATCAGTTCACTGAGAAAAAAAACGCAGAGATTCATTTGCACAGCAAGTGCTCTGCAGAAATACAATTAGGCCCTGGAGCCTTGTTCACCGGCAACTTTTGAAGAAGTGATGTCAACGAAACAAAAGAACGCATGGGCATTTTAAGACCAAGATAGTTTTACTTGCAGTCTATGCTGTGTTCCACACAGACACTGCAGACTCATTGGCAGAGTCTTCAGAGTTTAATATTCCCTTGAAATAGTCTTTCCATATTTTAACAATCTCTGAGCCACCATTTGCCCCTCCCTGATGTTTTTCACAAGTTTTATGTGATTGCATAAATGTATGCACTAATTTTGTGTTGAAATCTCTCCAGGTTTTCAAAGGTGTCAGTACTTGTAAACCAGGTTTCCCAACCTTTTTACGATCTCGTACCACTTGGGCACCCCGTACTGTCAACGCGTACCACTTCTTACAGAACAACTAATTTGATCGAATCTTAGTTTCTTCAGAAGAATAATATATATTAAAATAACAATGAAAAACCACAACTAAATTTACTGAGATTTTAGTTTTTGTTTACCTTCCACCAATTGGTCGATGTGGCGCGTAAATTTGCTAACAGCGCATCGAAAGTCATATTCTTGCGAAACAATAGGAACAGCGGCTACAGGAAAATTTATTTATCTAGAAACAAAGCCCGAAACGCAAACTAGAAAGCTGTGAATCCAGGTTTTGTGAAAAAATGGAATTTACTCGCGTACCACTTGGAAGACCTTCCCGTGCCGCTAGTGGTACGCGTACCACAGGTTGGGAACCCTTGTTTTAAACAGACATCATTCACTTCAGTGTGTCTAAAGCTGAAATTTTCTGGTGAAGTTCTGTTCCAAGCCTGCCTCACCACTCACCAACATGCTCACGCAGGCAAAAAGTTTTTAGTTTAATATTTTCTGACCAGACAAAAACTTAAATGAGCCTGTATAATCCTATAAGTTATTGCCAATTGATGTGGATTTCATAGAAACTTCATTTGCATAAGTTTTAAGTTATATGAAGTGTTTCATGTTGATCTAATGATCTCCATTTTGACTATGATATCAATACTGACCATGTATCAATTGCTTAAAAATACTCCATGTTTAAGATGTTTGAGGCTGCAGTCTCAGAGCGTTCGAATATTCGCGGTCCCCACGTAAGCCTGTAGCCCTAAATTTAGCCGTGAAAAGAGTTCTTCCATTTATGACGGTTACTGTGGAAAATTTCGAAAACGTGTCGTATCCTTTGCTTGTTCAATACGGGTTCACAGCTCTTCGTTAGGTACACATGAGGAACCATTTTGTAAAAACTGTTTATTTCAGTGCTTTAAAAATTTCCGATCTGTGCTTAAGCAATTGTGGTTTTCTTTCTGTAATGCAATGGTTAAGAAATAATGTTCTTATTTCAAGATCAAGCTGAAAGACATTTTCGAAACAGACAAAAAAATCCATTTAATTTTGGAATACGTTTATGGCGGAGAACTTTTTGACAGGTACGTGTACGATTTGCTTTTATGTGTATGCGGCAAATGTAGTTAAATGACAGTATAACGTCATACAAATAATAATGAAAATATCTGCGAGTTTACAGTTGGCAATCGGATTATTTTAATTTTACCTTTGTTGTGTAGAATTGTCAAAAAAGGAGTTTACACCGAAAGAGATGCAGCATACGTTGTGAAACAGATTCTGGAAGCAGTTGCGGTAAAATTGTGTTCTGCAGTACAACTCTTCTCTTTAGTTTGCTTTTTTCATTGTTTCACGAACATGCATGAAACCATAGTGGATATGAAAAGAGATTCGCATAACCTTTATTCCACAAATAAAAGTCCGTGCACGCGCTTATCAATTAATCAAGGAGAAATTCTCGTAGAACAAGCGTCATAATGGTTATCTTTTGCAGTGGGCTTGATCAAATCCGAAACCAAGCAACTTTGTTGATAAATCTCCAAAAGTACCAATCTACTTTGAAAACTTTCCATATTTGGGATGATGGTAAATTGCTGCCATCAGGGTAGCTGTCGTTCGCTGCTGAACATATGAATCTTACTTCAGTTTTTTTTCTCGGCTAACTGCATCTATTCCTACGTGTCGAATAAATCGTTTTTGTAGCTGGTAGGAACTCACCGAAGACAGCGTTTGCGCATTCGTTGTCATTGAACATTGCGCATTTCCTGCTCGTGCTTATTGTCCTTGTGGCGAATTTTTGCCCATAATTTTTCATATCTTTTGGAATACAAAGTATTGCGCTCTGTATGGTTTGAGCACTGGAAGCGCCTTTCGGGGTGTTTTCTTTTTCTGACTAAACCTCTCATGTCTCTACGCTGTATGTTTGACGCGGTACTTGCAGAAACTAGCGAAAGTAAAACTTTTATCTTATGCGTTTAGCTGCGGAGCGCTTAAAGGGACATGCCGGTAGCTGATGCGCAGCTAACGGTTTCACTTGAAAATAGATCTTCACCGTTTAGAATTTAGATGTTGCTCTTGCGTTCTCTCGTCAATGTCGACGTAAACATAGTGTTGGTAAAACTTGCCAGCTTCGGCCGCGTGTTTTGCTTGGCAGTGAACTTTTGATGAAAAACATTTATAAATATACGTGTGTCATTACTTCGAACTTTATTTGATACTTTGAAATGATTTAATCGGATCAAAGTGGGAATTTTCTAGTATAGCCCTGCAGCAAATTGTAGACTCGTGGCTCCAGACCTGTTAGTAATCAGGTATCGCCGAAAGCGCCTGCAAATATACAACTGCCTTTGGACAGAAATTTTCCACATTTTTAGAGCATATGGCAACGGTTGAGCCCAAAATACATTACTGTGTTTAAAACGCATCTTCGGCACTTTGTTCTTAAAAGCAAGCTTGGCAACACAACGCTTTGCCATTTCACCTGTACGAAGTGCAGTGTTATCTGAATCAAAACTGCCCCCTTGTTACTGAGACGGGAAAGGAATGCTTTGTTACTGTTTTGAAATCTTCCTGCCGCTGCAAAGCTTTGTCTTCTGTACGCTTCGCCCTGTTCCCATTTCCAGCTGCTCATAAATTGTTGCGCCATTTCTATTATATTGATTCTTCGTTCATTACTTCAACGTCTAGAAAAAACGAATTTTTTCGTGGTGATTATAATTTAGTTTTTATGCAGAAATTTCAAAGTACAAGTGCCATTCGTGCCAGTCGTTCTCGGGGTCTTCCAGTAATATGCTCATGTCAGTGGCGCACATCTCAGTTATCGTCCCGCCAACGTTTTTGCAAATGTAGATGTGTGGCATTGAATGATGATAAATATCTGATTTCGTTACTTAGCGCGCTGAAAAACACGAAGTTCATTCAGAGGTAGAAACGTCATTCAAACAAACGCATACTTTTAGGTAGTACTCGTGAACCACGGATAGGAAACCAATGCATGATTCCAGTCACCAGCTTCACGTGGCCATCGCTTCCTCAGGTTTTCCGGAAACTGGACAGATAGCTTGAGCGAAAGTATCGATTTAATGTCGTGGCTGCGAGAACGCTAGATCGAAAATTGTGACGAAATGCAGCAGCTCGTGGGAAATTTGACGTTGCTGGTCAAGGCTGCTTTATATTAGAAAGACAATTCTACTGGTGGCAAAGTGCCGGCGCAAACCAGGATTGTCATGTTCCAAATAGCGCTGCAGTGGGATATAACAGAACTGAAATTCAATTTTTAACCTGTTAAGTCTGATCCGTTAACATGCTTTCAAACCGGTTGCATTGTTTTTGACACTTTGTGCGCTGTAATGCACATTTACTCAAGTGTAATATGCCTAATGCTTATCGATTGGACGATCGGGCCCTCTAGCAGCAGCATATTCATCCGCGTCTTACAGCCATTAGCGATTTGCGGGGAACGTCGACCTATTAGCAAATTTGAATCAGACGAAAGTAATTGGCGACCTTAGTTTAATGTAGCAGGAAGTGTTTCTTGGTTTGTAGNTGCGAAAGCATCAACAGCTCAATGTCGCAGACAGCAATGCGCCTTCCTGCCCAGCTACAGCATTTTTGACAATCTTCACCGCGCGTACACTAGGATGCACAGTGCATCTTGACGGGCACTCTAATTGTTTCAATTAATACATTACAAAGTGAAGATATCAATCTTCTTAAAATTTACAAGACTGAAACATAACGATCCAGCAAACAGTGTGCATTTTTATGGTTATACCAAAAAGAATCGTTTTCAAAAACAAAACTTGGGCCTCATTGCTTTTTTCGCAGTTTTTTTACAGTTTGCATACAGCAGTTTGAAACGTATCAATAAAATCCCAGCTTGCTTGTGCATGTTTTTCTTTTGTGATCTGCATAATAAGCCAGCCTTCGCTGCGTTTGAGACGTCACTGCCTACTTTTGGAAGTCAAAACTTCGCGAAATTGCTGTTCCAGGACTTCTTGGGGGAGGATTACTTAATCGGCAGCGTTAACGTACTTGGATTTGTGTCATAGAGCAATGGGCTCTCGTAAGCACATTTTATGAGCTTTGTAAAAGGTCGTTTTTTCCGTCTTTATCATTTTGGCTAAGGTGCCTACAATAGCAATGTTTTTTNCCCCTCTTAACTTGAACCTGCGTGTGATAGGTTGACCACAATTTTATTTTTCCGAATCGCGACTGGCGCAAATATGTTGATGGTAATTTGAGTGGGTCTTGCATTAGGAAAAAGCAATACATAATTTTCCATTTTTTCGTAATAACTTTGCTAAAAGTAAGAAAACAAAAGAAAGACATTTTTTCCGGAACGGAAACAGAAATTTTCACGGCGGGTTTCTACCATTCCTTTACGCGGCCCTATTTTTCAGACTTGTGTTTCTGGAAAATTAAGCAAAATATTGGGACAGGTAGACACGACTCCCGAAAGGGGACTTTTCCTGTCTAATCGGAACTTGTCGTCAGCCCAGAATGTTATGCGCAAGATTCTGACTTATGTAAACTTCGCCGTGGGTTCAGCTTGTTAATATATCTATCTTTCTATTTGCAAAACTCCAGCGTAGTTCTTATACTAGATGTTCCAGTAAACAGCTTGTTGCTTCTTTACTGCAGTACCTCCATTCAAAAGACGTCGTGCACCGCGATTTGAAGCCTGAAAACCTGCTTTACGCAGATGAAAGCGAACACTCTCTCTTAAAGGTTGGTGCAAGCGTCCTCAGTGTTTCATGTTGTTAGTGGAAAGTACCAAGATAAGCGACAAGCGAGAAAACGCGTGCAGCTTCGTCCACACTAGCATCCCTTAAACCAGTGGTTCTTAACCTGGATTAGATCGAACTCCTAGGGTTCGACGGAGCCGTTTCAGGGATTCGACGAAGGTCATCTGAAACGACTAAAACCGTGGGACTACTGCAAAATCAAATATAAACTGTTGAATGATTTAATTTCAGTGACTCATTTTTACTTTCTGTTATATTGGGCAAAATGGGGTTCGACAAAGCTTGGCTAACTACGTAAGGGTTCGTCGTGTTTGTAATGGTTAAGAACCACTGCCTTAAGCAGAGGTGTAATGCTATCGTATTTGTCGATATTACCTTGGTAACTCGCTTTTATGAGGTTTCCTCCTGTTTTTACAATGCTACTGTGCAGTGGTGGAGTAACCTTTTTCAAAGTGAAGGGCCCAAGTGCACGTCAAAAAAACTACGGAAAATTGTTTTCATTAAGCGATTTGCTTTAACAATGGACCCAATACTAATTGTGTTGCTTAAACCTACTTTCGCAATTTAAAAGTTGGAAGCCAGCCCCCCACAGGAAAAAAACGGGGGGCCTAGGCCAATGCGGTCCCCACCCCCGGTTCCGCACCCCTGGCTGTGTGCTCTGCATGTACTATCAGAGACGCCTGCATGGAATGCAGTTTGCTTTGTTTGTGCCGTTGTTTTTGACGACCAGAAAGCTTGTTGAAAAAATTTTATTCGAAAAAGTTGGAATGACAGTAGTGTCATTCGTACAGCCGTAAACTGTGACCTAATACTTAAGATCTTAGCTCGCTTAGCTTCTGTACCAGACGAGCTTCCCAAAGCAGTACAAAAAAGTGTCGTAAAAGAGGTCTTCGCACCTAAACTTCGTAACGGGTTTCTGAAGGATGTAACACAGTGGTTCTCAGTGTGGTCCACCTGGAATTTCTAGTGTTCCACAGAGTTCCATATACCCTTGTTGAAACGTGCACTGATCTATGTGCAACACAGTTTCAACTAGTTGTTCACGAAGTGTCAGCATAGCAAAGTGGTACATCAGATATTTTATTTAAAAAGATGGTCCCTGGGCCGAAAAAGGTTGAAACCACCGATCTAACACGTTGTTAAGATTGCGCCACATTTTGAAATTCCGTTGCACCACTTTGGCAAAGTAACCACTTCTCGGTCACCTTGCCTCACAAAGCACTGCTCACTGGCAGCAAGAAACCCGCTGCTTCTGCCGCGTCGCCTTTGCACAACTCCGATGTTCACCAACGTAGGTCGTGCTCCCTGTCGCGAGGCAAGCTGCTCTGTACACACAGTTTTCGAACAGGTTGCCGATTTCGGCCTCTCGCGCATCAACGACAAAGAGACAATGAAGACTGTTTGCGGCACGCCGGGCTATGTCGCGCCAGAGGTGCTCCAGGGAAAGCAGTACAACGAATCCGTGGATATATGGGCTGTTGGAGTCATCACTTACATTCTGTAAGAATCTATTTGTTCACAGTTCAATCACTAATGAAACCATGATTAACATTTCATGTCTTTCTGTCTTGTTCGTATTCATTTGGTTTATCTGCCTTTGTTAGTTTAAGTAATTGTAGACGCTGCAAGCACTCCTACGCTGTAATCGACAAACAGCAAGACGCCGTGCGCCTTTACAGGATAGAGCGTCAAGACGCAGTTCAGATGGTTTGCTTTGAAAAAACGGTTTTGTGCCAAGATTTACAGTTTTCGTAAATTTATTATCCACAGTGTTAATTTATTTACGAGCTCAAGTTCCGTACATCTCTAGTTTATTGGGAAACGCAATGTTAAGCAACGTCGTGTCGACAAAGTAGCACCGAATTCAGGCAGACTTAATCGTCCCTACCCACTGTGGGCTCAGGGTGCGGCAGAATCAACGTCTTCTTTTGAAGCGCGCGTTGCCGTCATGATAAACAGTGCGTGCTTTCCTTTATGCAACTCTACGCTGGCTCATGACGTAAGCAAACCAAATAACTCATCAGAGATCTCTGCGAGAGTCTCCATACAATACTGTTTTTCCGTAATGGGTTTTTCGTCTTTCGTATACATTTTCCGTGTTCAAAAAAAGACCTGGCAAACGATGCATTGCCGTTAACCGACTTTGTCGAATGAAGGTGCTAGCAGATAAATTAGTGAGGGGTTTGTGCGAAGACAAAATGCGTGCAAGATTCTGTATGTAAGAAAAAGAGACGCGAAAAAACGATATGCGCAGAGATGGGTTTGATTTTCGCCGCAACAGCGCAAATGTCAAACACATGTCTTTGGACAATGGTTATGTTGAAGATTATGGCTGGCCCTCGGTTTTCTATAGCAAAAGGCGAACCAGCGGCTTAAGTTCTTTTGTTACCTAGGTTTAGGTGAAATAAACTTGACAAAAACAATTGTTTATAATTGGTCTAAATGAAACAGCTGCTTAAGCTCTTTTGTTTCCTTGATGGGAAACGATGGTTTGGCTATTTTAATCCACTTAACGCATTTTAAGGTTTGTTTCAGAGAGCATGAAGAAAGCTTAACATAACCCGCAGGTATAACGGATCGTACTCTCTAACTAACTACAACAATAAACTCGTGCCAGCTTTGCTTTCGTCTTTCACGACCAGTTGAGAGTCAACGTTCCAAGCTGCACAAAACCGCTGAAAGTCGTGTTCCGCGGAGACGAAGAATGCTTCCATCGAACTTACACTGGATACGTTGAACAAGATTGCTCAAAATTTTTTGTGCTTTGCAGGTTGTGTGGTTTTGAGCCTTTCTTCGATGAACGGGGCGACCAAGCGATGTTCCAGAAGATTTTGAAATGCGACTATGAGTTCGTCTCTCCCTACTGGGATCACATATCGGGCAATGCCAAAGACCTGGTGAGGTTCTGAAAATGACGTTTTTTCGGACCACTCTACACCGCACTCGATCAGTATCATTGCCATTGTCCCAACGCCCGGGTTGTGTTTAACGCAGGGAAAAATATAAACAAATTATATGCACAAAGATAAATTCGGCCATCGATATCCTAACTCAGTGGTTGGCCATCACGAAGCCACAAGCATGCTGACCCTCTTACGCCGAAAGAAAACTGTACAGCAAGATTGGCCGCCTTGGTCTTGTAAGAATCAGCAAAACACCTAGAATACGAATAATTACGTTTAAAATTGTGTGATGAACTTCATCTGATGAAGCTACATTTTTTGAAAGATGAACCATGCTTGTGCTAAACAGTGTGGCATAAGTTGTGTTGCAAAGTGTCAATGAAAGCTAATGAACTTTATGTATAGTTTAAACTTTAAGAGCTGAGCGTGACGCTTTTTTGAAACTTTTCGATTGTGTTGCTGAACCGCTACACGAATATGCGTCCCACGCTGTTATCCAATGCATCCATTTGAACAAGGTGCTGATTGAGCGTATGAAAGACTGAGACACTCGGGAGTAGGGGCGGGTACAGCCAGTAAGGTTAGGGGGGGAGATTTCAGTAATATTTGGTAGTCAAGTCTTATTACGGTTTCACTACTGTAAGAGAGATACAGTTTACTTCACAACACTGCTGTGGCAAAAACAATGGACGACAAAATGGCCTTATATCGCGAATGCTGTTTTCCGAATTGTACAAAATTATGGTGAATAAAGTTACTTTCGTAGGTTTTAGGGGGTACGATTACCCCCCCCCTGGATCCGACCCTGCTCGGGAGAACGCGTGGCTTTGTGGAAACAACGCAAACTCCTGCGCTAGAGAATTTTTTCAAAAGCAGTCCTCGTTGTGAATGACTTTTTACATAATTCTGGGTTTACCATGTTACGGGAACTGACAAAAGTTTTTTATTTTAAAGTAAGGATTGAAAACATGCCGACTGAGTTTGGTTTGCACATCTTTGCATCGTTCATTTTTGAACTTGACATACTTTTACATTTCTTATTCATCGACATATCAGCATATTCACAGAATATCATGTTTGAGTTGAGATCAGAAAAATATTCAATCTCTTTACATCCTGAGCAGGTTTACAGGTTTACCCATGGACGTGGTAAACAGGAAGCAGTCCCGTCAAATTTCTGCCTAAAATTATTTATGCCCGTGTGAATGGTTTATTTAGTTCATTCGTCCTTGGGCAAAAATGCAAGTGTCTCTTGATAGCACTGTGTATTGTGTTTGAGGCTTGAACTCTTGCAAAAGATATCTTCTCGTTTTATCGATTTCAACTGCTGTTGTCTGAGGTCACCGTTCTTTTATTTTTAATGTGTTCTGTACTTCTACGACCAGCAGCCAAGATTTACACGGGGTTGTTGTGAGCGGTCTGGATCAAGTATTTTTGTGCCAATTTTCAGATGTAGGCCTGTCAATACGTTTGACCGAAAGTTTGGTGCAGTTAAAAGGTTTGTGTGAAGCGCCAGATGGGCTCAATTTATAATATTAAAGTAAATATATTGCTGCTGGGTTAAACGTCTTAGTGCCTTTTTTGGATTAAAGCGTCTCTTCGACCAACAACCCTGGGTGTGTCTCGGCTTGTTTGCCGTTTCGGCATCGATTTGCTATCGTGTCAGAATTGGGTAAACAGTAGCTGAGCTTGATGGAAAACAAGTACGAAATTCCTGAAAACTCATCGTTTCTTTGCTGTGTGATTTAACTTTGAACGGTTTCTTTTGTGTGGAAGGACATGCGATTTTGAATGTGTCTTTTTTAATCTGATTCACATTTTCCATTCGGCAAAAGTTCACAACCTGTTAGGTACTGATCGTAAACGTAACGCCAAATACTGAACATACATATGAGAAGTTATGCGTCGAAGCTCGTCACCCGCGTAGAAACGTTTATCTTCCCAAGATCTACTTCTCTTTCGTGTAAGGAATCGACATCGCAGCAGTGTTACATAAAACATACAAACTCGTCGTTCTGCCTTGCTATTTCGCAACACTTTGATTATGAAGTGTAGAGTTTTCCCGATTCACATGTTGTGAAAAACCTGTCAAACGCATATCTCGTTGAACACACTAAGTCTTTCAAGAGTTTTTTTTAAGTCTTACTTCCTCGGGCTTAGTAATCAACAGTTGTACGCTGTATGACACGCTTTCGCCAAGGCCAACTCAACTGCCAAATTCTGGTGCAAGTCAGACTAAGCAACAGGTTGCACCGACGTTCCGGATCGTGCAAAGTCGGAACGTTGCGAAGCTGTCGTTTCAATTCTCTGCGCGAAACGAAGGCTCAACAGGACGTAGTTTAGGAAAGTGACAAAAGCCATCGATCAAAGATCGATTTGGCAGCAGAACTTTCTACTTGATTTGACGGCAACAATAAGTTTGCCGTCAGCTTGGAGCAACGCTAACTTAAATGCTTTGGCTGACCCCACCTCGGGCGACATGTTCAAATACGAACACGATTATTGCCTTATGCAGTGCGCTACTGTAATGTTTCATTACACTTAACCGGACTTGCACTTTTTTTCAGTCCTGTGTGGCTGTACACCAGGAATAGCAATTCTGGTCAAGCTAAATCCTGGTCGCACGCAAGCTAGGAAGCTGGCTTTGCTGCTTGTAAACAGGGCCTTGGAGAAGCATTAATGCAAGCGGTGCTACTCAGCAGAGATGAGCACGGATCAGGACTGAAGCCAATTTTGGCCGGATCAGGACTGGATCGGACTCCAATTTTTATCACAATTGGCGGATCAGGACTGGATCGGACTGAGAAAATGTTTGTTGTTTTAATGTTATTATTCTGAAAATATCAAAAAATTTAGTTGTGATCCGACTTCACAGGTTTGCTAAATGGTAGTGTATATTTCACCATCAAATGCAACACCACTCTTGGGATTATTTTGCAATTCGAACTATATCCTCCATTGTTCACATATAACGTTGAGTTCTAGTAAGAACGTGAACACAGTTGAGTGGTTAGTGTCTATGCCTGCTGTGCGGTTGTTCTTTGGTTCTGCTCTCACCACTTCCTTTGGCTTAGCTTGCAGAGGTTACACCTTTGATAGGAGTGCTTTTAATGTACTTTTTTAAAAAGTTTAGGTTTTACTTTTTTGGGTTTTAGGTTTATGTATTAGGTTTAGGTTTTAGGTTCAACTTTTAGGCTTAGGGATTAGGTTTTAATTTTGGGTTCAGGTTCAAGTTGCGGGTTTAGCTCTTGGATTTAGGTTTTGGGTTTAGGTTTAGGTTTTCAGTTTAGGTATTGGGTCTGTCTAGGTTTTGGGTTTAAGTTTTGGGTTTAGGTTTTGGTTTTAGGCTTAGGGTTTTAGGTCGTATAACAAGGACCTTACGTTAATCCAAGTGTATCGTCCTTGTCACTTGACCAATCCAAGCAATCAGATTCTCCTAATGGCGAAATAACTCCAGCAGTGCTTATCCCTCTGATGACTAATAGACACTTGTTTGTAAAATTTTGGAAATACCAAAAGGCTGTGACTATTTTGCCTCATGAGGCTAAAGCACTGCTGGACTATTTTCCCTTCAGTCAATTGTATTTGGCTAAAGGCAAAATAGCTCCTGTAGTTATTTTGCCTCATGAGGCAAAATAAAAATACATGATTTTGCATTGGCGGATCAGGACTGGATCGGATTGATGATTTTCAAAAATTTTGTGGATCGGATTCAATTTCATCGGATCAGGACTGGACTCGGACTGAAAAATTTCACAGTCCGCTCATCTCTGCTACTCAGATAGGGTAATCTTTTCATCTAAGCTACGTTCGGCGAGCGCTTGCATTCATTTCAGATATCGAGTCCTAAACGACCAAAGGATCTTATTGATCGCATCCGTGTAACAACAAAATAAGGCTGATTTTAGCCTTTTAGTCTCCTGTAGGTTCTTGCCCACTTCCTTGTGCATCGCCATGTTCAGAATAATATAGCAAGGTTGGGACACCAGTTGGAATTGCTGTTATTGCTGTGCTGTTTAAAGTGAATATTGCAAAGGTAATTTTTAATAAATTTGACTGCATTTGATCAAAAATATCGTAGTTAATGTAAAATTTTTAACAAATGATTGACATTATTGATTTGCCAACCCCTCTGCTTTAACAACCGGTCCATGTGGCAAGCAGCAAAAATTATGAAAAACGCTTTTCATATAAATTCTCATCTTTACCGTGTTTCCCCGATAATATGACGGGGCTTATATTAATTTTCACTCCGAAATTTACACTAGGGCTTATTTTCGGGGATGTCTTATTTTGATATATCAAAAAATGAAGTTACAAAGTAAAAATTAAGAGGTTTCTAAATAAACAGAAATTACGAAAAACTATCTACATTTACATATCATTAACATGTTTTTTATTCAGAAACTCGTTAACAACAATTTATTCAAAAACAATCNATCATCATCCTCTGGAATGTCTTGCAGGTCATCGGTTTCCAAAATTCCANTGGAGTTTTCGCTTNACTCAAATTCCCACCAGTCAGGGCTTATTTTAAGGGTAAGGCTTATATTAGGATCATCCTCAAAATTCACGCTCGGTCTTATTATTTGGTAGGTCTTATTAACGGGGAAACACGGATGACTTTATAAAAAAGCATATTTAGTACTTTCCATGTCAAGGCTTTGTGGAGAATGCTAGCTTGTTACGATGTATTTAAAGTTTCTGTAGAAGAGTCAGTTTTGTTGTTGACACGGTCTTCCGTCAAAATGCTTTTAGTGACAAAAAAATTCACCAAACGCCTCCGGTTTTTCTGGAGTGCTAATGTAAGTGAACAAATATATACATGGCATCCAGTCATTTAAACGAAATCAATGCGAAGTGAAAGACGTGGAACTTGACGTAGACTCGTTGTTGCATTAAGGATTTCAGTGTGATGCAGAGCTTTCCTTACAAGAATTTGCCTTTCAACAAAACCCAAAAAGACGTAGTGGCATTTGCTATAGCTTTTCTACTTCCACTACCAGTAGTTATCAAAAAACAAGGATGAAAACGATAGTTTATGTTGCGGCTTCTATTTCAATATGTTTCGTGGTGGAGGTGCGCCTGGAAGCGACGCCTTTAACGATATGGTTTTGCTCCCAAGGGCGAATTGCCGTCAGTAGGGTTTACGTAAACGCAAAATCTCAAAGTACATTTCTCAATACTGCCGACGGGCGTTCTGAATGAAACATGCTGTGTTGTTCTAACATGGACATTGTCTGTGTTTTGCATCATTCATGTGGGTTCACTCAAACACTATTTCAGTGATGACTTGTCAAAACATAGCCTGTCGAATTGTAAATACATCAAAAGGGCAACTCTGCAAATGATTGATTATTTTTGCAATAGCGTCGTTCGTTTTCGATGTGTGGATTAAGGCAAGTGCTGAGGCGTCGGCAAGTCGCGGACATTTTGTTGTTGTGGAAATGTGACGGAAAGCGTTTGATTGCAAATCTTCCGCCTCTGTCTAGTTATTTTATGCGAAATGCGAATGTTGTGTGGTATGGGATTGACGAAACCTTGTTTGTTGGGATTGGAAAGCACTTGAAGCTGCCACAGCTCTTTTCTGTTTACGAGTCCGGAAGCAATCCCGTTTTCTCTATTGGGTAGTTGTCATGAAGTTGTTGCCAAGTGTACCGCGGAAGTACCGGTGCCCGGAAATCTATTTTTTGCATTGAAACGATTTTCGACAAGTTGAATTAGAAACTCATTTTGGGTGGTAATCATGTCTGTTTTTGTATATATGCTTACATATACAAGCGGTCTGGTTTTAGATATGTATGGTGACATACCTCACCTGAAAATTGCAATCAAAACCTTTAATACAAAAATGATTGCGAAAAACGCTATTTTACTCATGACTGTCGGCCTTTACCTCAAAACTGCAACATCTGCTGAGAAAGAAAGCTTTTTATTTTGTAAAGATGTCAACTTTTGTAAAGCGAAAAATATCTGTAAAAATATCGGAACTGGAATAAGGATGTAGTGAGGTAGGCCTGATGTTGAAATTCCTAATTTGGGCTGTAGGATGACGAATTAAGACGATATAAAAATTTTGGCTAGTTAGTGTTTTTGGAAGTGGCGTAATTTGTTTCTGCGCTTATTTTTGGGACTTTTCACTGTTTTGTACATGAACAAAGCTACTTGTGTAAATCGTAGATTACATCTGCTTTCAACTTCCGACGGTAGCCGTAGTCAATTTCTAAATTGCGTCAGATATTCAGAGCTAGGTTTTCGCAACGGAAAAGACCAAAGACCCTACTGCCTTGGCATTTACGTGGATATGTGCTGAAAGTCGTTGCAAGAGCTTCCCATCAGCATTCAAGACTTGTTTTCGGATGGTGGCGTTAGGCATATATGGAACTAGTGGGTGTAGAAGCACCACGGTGGTTTTTAATGAATACGTCAATATCTGTTCAACAAATGAAGAGATTTTTTTGCTCTTGGTTTCTGCAGATCGCGTCATGGCACTGTGAACAATAGTTTCTGTCACTTTGTTTTCGTTTTTGTCACTTCCTTGTAGCTTCTGTCACTTTTGTCGGATCATTTTACTTCCAGCACAATGTACGTTGTGCAGTCATCCCACTGATATCGCTTCACAAGGTTGCCCGCATCAAACAAGTTTTACTCCAAAATTTTGCTCGCTCCAGTCAAAATGAGCTTATAGGGCGTTGCAAATAAAAAGACCTGCGCACTAGAATTATCGATCGTATTTCATTTTAACCGCTTCGCGTTTGTTTCAGGTGAAAAAAATGTTGGTTTTAGACCCAAAGAAACGTCTGACGGCCGTCCAAGCCCTCAAGCATCCATGGGTGGCCGGGAAGGCCGCCAATTACGAACACATGGAGCCCACCCTGGACAAAATGAAGCAATTCAACGCTCGAAGAAAAGTCAAAGTAAGGCTTTACTCGACTTAGTGTCGCTTGTGCTTTGCAGATTTTGTGTATCACGTAAGTTGAGGGGAAAATGTTAGGTGTTTGCATCTGGTCAGTACAAACAAAACTTTTCGCTATTTTTCTTAAAAGCTATAAATGAGACACCGTACAAGGCTAATTATCTGTGAAAAAGGCTCTCTTTTACCAGAGCAATGGATTTCCACACAACCATTCTCTTTTTGCATAGTTTGGTTACCTTTGCTGTGCTTGTCTTCACATCTAGGTTGCAGGTGTCGTATTTATGTTTGGTGGCGATAGGCAGTTTATAAATGGCCAAAATTAAAAATGATTTCAAAAAGTGGTGTGAAGAAAATTTAAAAGTAAGCAATATGATTGCACCTTAGTTGTTGAGTTATAATGTATCACGTCCGAAACTCTGGTTTTCGCTCAACAGAGTGGACATTTTTAGAATCTGGTCACAGCCTGCAAAAAAAATGAAAACACCAATTAGGTATTTCACTGGTCGTACATAGTTGCGTTTGGGAACAACAGTGGCGAAAAAGTTTTTTATTGCACGATATTTCATCAATTTTAGGCAAAACGCCTGGCGTTATTTATTGTGGTGGGGTCAAAGCACACCCTACATGTTAAATATAGTCCATAAATGTGCAACGACTGGCCTGTGCGGTGATGCGCCTTATTGATTAATTGATCTTCATCAAAGCTATGATCGGTTAGAGTGGATCTGCACTGCGTCGATATGAACTTTGATTAAAGTTTTTTACGAATCTTCTGGCAAGGAAAGCAGCGACCTTGCTGAGAGGTCTGAGTGGAGCAAAGTGACAGAGAAGCATGATGAATTGGCGGAATTCACGAGAAATACCCAAGGAGTGCCAAACGTCTCTTGAAATTTTAATTTTCACGAATGAGTTAACTTTCAACAACTTGTGCTTGAATTTGTTTTCTCAGTTAACGACTGATCTTTTCAAAAAATGGTGATTTCTTAGATTTGAATACCCTTGATAGGAAACACTTCAAGAGGCAAGATGACGTTCTTAGTTGATATGTTCCTCATTACGCACAATCGGTGGAAGATATCGCAAACATGAGTTTTAACCACCACAAGTTTATCGGATATCCAATATATAGCGTGGCATAATTTCTTTTCTTTGACGTTAACACTACTCTTTTAATTGCGCGAAAATAGCTGCTACTTCTCGCTTTCCAATTGCGTTCCCACATTAGATAGTCAACTCTTGTTGTAGCTTTTGACGTTGCGTCTCAGCCTCAGTTATTATTGCGAAACAATCTCACATCAAGGCTGACGAAAAAGTTGTGCCTGGATATGAATAAAATGTAATTTTGCTACGTGCTAACGCAATTTCCAACTTATTCCAACCTTATCTGAAGTTAAACCCAGCAAGTTTTCTCCAAGCTCCAACATATGAATGCGTAGTCTTTATCGTAAGCGATCATCTGTAAACGTGCAACTTTAAAGAAATTCGTTGGTTTCGTGAGCTTTCCCGTTATTGTCAACCTCGTTCGATTCAAATGTGATTTTCCACATTGATTTTAAAAATGTCTTTCCCGCTCCAAGTATATTTAAAGCACAGCGAAAAAATATAATAAAAGAAACTACATGCAGGCTACTTCAATCTTATATTTATCTGGCGTGCCCAGATAGTTGGCATATTCTCTCATGTCTCTATCCTTATGTATGGAGACGACCATCCCAGTTTTCCAAGCTTTCGGTGACCTCCCAGATCGCCAGGTCTCTTGACACACACGAGTTAGTCTAAGAATCGCTTCTGTGTTCAGGGCTTAAGTAATTTCAGGTTGGATTTCATCACGACCTGCAGACTTCTCAGCCTTCAATGTCTTGACAGCTTGAGAGAGTTCGATTGCAATGATTGTATTTTCTTCGCAGAAATGCACCTCTTGAGTGTCTGATGGTATGAGAGTGACTGGGATCGAAATGTCTTTGAAAAACTCTCTCCATCCGCCAAGGACCTTCCCTTCATTTCTGAGTAGGACACTTTGAATTAGAATGTATTTTATGCCCGAAATTCTCCCAAAATTTCATTGTGGACTTTTTTTACGACTTGGGCTGCGGAATTTCGCGCCTCGCCGTATCGCGAATGCAAAGATAGTTCATCTTTGCTCTGAAGCAGAACTAGTGGGTTACTTTATTTGCTCGGGTAGCACCTTCCACCTGCTGGTTCCATCAAGGGCATGGGCGTCCGCAGGAGGGGGCAAAACGGGCATTTTCCCCCCCTGGAAATTGGGACTAAGAAGCAAAAATTTATCGTAAACGTAAAATCAGCAGTTTAATTCTAATTAGCTGGGTAAATTCCTGCAATGACAGTTTGTTTGCCGATATGACACTCACACTGCATAAGAGACAGGTTCACTGTTTGCAAAACTCCGGAGTGAATTGTTCTACTGTTGGCCTTTGTTGCGTAACAACAACATGGTAACAAATCTTCAAAGACGCAAGTCACGGTGGTAGGCCTTTTGTTTGCTGCATGTAACTATTGAACGCATAAATCTTGACAAGTAACGCAGCGACTGCTGATGGCGATAAACCACGTAGGTTTATACCAATGGGGCAAATTGCGACTCTCCGGCATATTTTGTGTGGCTCTTCTAGATGAATAGCATTATCTCAAATTGATAGAGAGTTGTTGCCTCATAATTAACGTTTGTTTCATTTATCAATGTGTTTACACAAGTTCGTGAAGTTAGTCGCCAGCAGTGTTCCCTGTAAGAAAATTTTACGTTGAGCAAATGTTTGTTTCAGTACGCATTCAATTTCACAACTATGTAGACACACAACCGGTGAAACGTTTCCAAAGGCCTTTGCGATGTACACGATATGAAATTTTGAATGTTGCAAGTGCGCAAGAATGAGATTTAACTGCGCAAATGGTCTGGTGGTTCCGCGCAGGGAATGTTGGTCAGTGGTCACCAAGGAGTCTGCGCGATTTGATAATAACGACAGTGAACCTAAATCGAAA
>JGI24159J19872_10004076_pt1 | contig 18514 bp, 9 predicted proteins | sample Ectturendosymbi4_FD_19872 | JGI IMG/M metagenome (IMG submission 19872) | reverse complement strand
CATGGCGCAATGAAGAAGACTTTGAAACTGAATCGCTTCTTAGCCAAATTTTCAGCTTCAAGACATATAAAATGTATATCACCGCCATATTCACGCACGTAATTTTAGAACTGTGCAAAAACAAAAATCTACGATATTGATTTGAGGCTGCCCTGATACTGGAAACAAGGATGCGTTATATTTGTAACACCCACGGCTATCAAAAAGTTTGCGATGGTCTGAAATGAAGCTTACGTAACTATTAGGCCGGATACAGCAAGCTGGTGCGCCAGAAACAGCTGCGAAAAGCGTTATTCCAATTGGTTTTACTTGCCGGTCATTGATTACAAAAGGTCAGATACAAGTTTGTATTCGACTAAAAGCTGAAGTAGGATACGTTCCTTGAGGCAGTTTCGTTGATTTGCACTGAAATAGTTCTTTGGCTTATACATCCAATATTTTATTATCCTGAAAACTTTGGAATTAGGCGGACATTGTCCCCGTTGTCNCCCTGGCTANNCGCCTGGTGNCAACCGTATTCTGATTGCAGGTTACAGACCAGCGCAGGCATTCGTGATTGAGCGAAGTTTATGTGCACACCGATTTGGGAATTCAGATTAACCAACACAATTATCAACAATCATGACAATTCAGTTTACATAGTAAATCTGTATACTGTGTCCACAACAGATAACCTAGTGATAATGTTCATATAATGTTCATCTCTTATTTATTCCCTGGCTTTATGCTGGGGAAACGTTTCTAACAGAAAAGTAGCCATGACATTTGCACAACTACATTATTTTTTATCACAAAATATTGGGGGGGGACAAAAGATATTATGTCCCCCCCTGTTCAAAAGTTGGGGGGGACATGTCCCCCCCGTCCCCTCCATAAACTCGGTCCGTGCCCGTGGATGATTCCAGTCAGCAACCTGTTCAGTTCCTGACACTTGCGTCCTAGTCTAAAAGCGCTTTCAGCCAGTTTTTTGCTGTTCTTATCTTTGTGTGTAGATCGGATGTATGGTGTTAAACTGGAACGTCTGTGAAAATCGGCTAAAATTTGATTAGGTTCGTTAGTATGAGTGTCTTGAAAACACTGAAGTTAAAACAATAGGACGTCATAACAAGAACAGTCACGCAAAGTCTGCGATAAAGTCTAAGGAAATTGTCCCTCCGTCCAAGATTTCCCTTTTAAATAAACAATTAATCGATCCAGTGGCGGATCCAGATGTAACATTTGGAGTTGGCATTGAAAAAATAGGGCGCTACTTGTTCAGAAAAGAGAAGAACAAAACAATCATCGCTTCAGATGGAGGTTATGGTCGTTAGAGGAAAACTTATCAAATTGCGCCTTATTGATCCGCTGCTGGCTTGTTTGTATTGTTGAAATTTATAGAAACAACTTCCAAAAATGCTGGCTTGAATCCTATTTATACGGAAACCTTTCAAAAACAGAAAAATACGTTTCTGAACCTCGTGTAGACTAAATATGGCTGTTCTAGACCTTCATGCGTCATTGGGAATAGGTTGAAATGCTTAAAAGGTGCCGCAACAATACTGTCCCACGCAAGCACTATTGGTAAGAAGTATCTAGCATTAGGCTGAAAGGTTTACAGATTTTCCTCTTTCTACGGCGTGTTATGCCGGTATTTTGAAAAAAACAAAGTCATTGTTGTCGGGTTTGTTGTGGTTTGAATAAACCACATGTTAGCTTTCTTGATAGCTACTAAAATCAAAATTTTCGATCACCCTGTTGTATCTTCGATACTCAACTTGGCCAACAACGCTCTCCACTCTGCACGATTCTCAGCCTATGTCTTGGCTTGTGTGTTGTTTTCAAACTCTTCCTCCCTTTGAAACGTGTGCTTTGTTTCTAGTCTGGATATGACTGTGAACTTCGTTCAATGACATACGTCAATTATTGTGTTATTCGATTACCGTTGTGATTTTGACCATGAGTCTTAATCAAAGGCGCAAACAAATAAATTAAAAGTAAATGGAGCTGAATCCATGAGAGTCCGCAGGCTTACCAGACTGCAAGTGAAAAATCAGAAAGGGTTTGAAATACAGCCCAAATGTAAACTGTTCATTAACATCTGGTACACTCTTTCCGATTGCTCATGTGGTCTATACAAAGTAAGCCAAAGAGGTGGCAGAAGCGTAAACTGCAATTACTGAAACCACGAAAGAGCACCAATTGCGCTGAAGTTAGAACAACTTTGATTTGTCTTCTCCCCTGAAAAAGTCCTGTTTACGACCCTCGCTGCCCTACGGTCACCTGTTGGAAAAAGTGCAGAAAGGGTCAAAATCCCGGTTTGATCAACAGGCGTGCAAGCCTAGCAGGAGTCAATATTCACGGCAAAGGGGAGCTTCTGAACGCAAAGAAAGATGCTCTGAAGCTTTTGGTAGAAGAAAATTTTCAAAATGCATCCTCCACAGCCACAGGACAGGTAACAAGCAAGCATTGTACAGTTTTGATAGTCTAACACAGTGGTTCTTAACCTTATCTCTACCACGCCTCACTTAAGTAATTGTCCTTTGTTTTCGTAATTGAGTAATTTTTCTTACTCCTTAGCAAAGTAATTGTCCAACCCCTGGCGTTAAATAAGTTGTGAAAACAAATGTATTTCTTGGCAAATTTAAATGATCGCGCATTAGTAGGATATTTAGGAGCTCGCGCACCCTGGACATTTATCGACGCCCCACTGGGGAGGCGTGCCCTCCAGGTTAAGAACCACTAGAACATATTCATCAATCGCTTTGATTTTAGTTTCATTTGACACGGCTCGTTCAATTTCTTTTACCTCGTTGGATAAATAAAAGACGTGCAAAATCTTGCTCACAAACTTGTAGATGGCATCCCAAAGAACCAACGCATCGTCTCGAAAAAAGTAATTGGGCAGCTGGGAACGGTTGTTAGTACCGTTTGCTGCTAGTAGCTTGCGAATGTTGAGATCGTCGTACTTGAATCTTACGAAGGCGTCTTGCAGCAAACGAAACTGCGAGCCCCCTCCTGTGGTAGATGATATAGGGCATTAGATGCGTTTCTGATGGAGTTTTAGTTGTTTTTTTAATTCTTGCAACAACAAAGATTAGCGTCTATGTCAACCAGCGTTGGGTCATTGCAGCTGAGACGAAGTTCTGTGACTAAGTTCATATGCTCGACTCCCCCAATTTAAACATAAACATTATCCCCGGTTTAAAGGAATAAAAGTTCGAAACTTCGAACTGAATTGCAAGCAAAGAAAGGCATTGCATACGTGACCGAGTCTCAGGGTAGCTAAACTTTTGGAGCCTTTAGAGCTTACAACCTAGATTCCCACGCAAAGTCGAAACCGCCCAACACTAAATCCGAACGTATATTCTTATATTACGAGTATAATGCTGTTATTCTGTTGTTTGTTATCTGCACTGTAGCCAATTTTCTTTCAAAAGAAGGAGGCAGAGCTTTTGCTCACCGTAAGACATCAGCCGATCGAGAGCGCCACCTGGTGCGAGAAGCTGCAGTCTGAGAACTGCGTTACCGCCGCAGATGAAACGCAAATGATGACAGAGCAGCTTTTGCACAGGATGTGATTGAGAGAGGCATCTATAAATACCGATAGCGAATGGCTCCATCACCAAATGTGTTAGCAAGATTTTCTCGACAATCTGGAAATGTGAAAAGAAATTTATTAAGAAGTTCATCAGGAAATCATAGAACAGGAGTCGAATTATCAAATTTGAAAAAATTTTGGGACCGGAACCGGATTCCATTTCACATATCGTTGGAAACTACGTTCTAATTAAAATCCATTTTAAGATCACGCGCAATGCTCACCAGCTGCTGATTGATCTCAGCATTCCGAAAGAATATTTTTGCAAGCAGCCAATCGCACTCGCCGTCGCACGGCGTCCACACAGGATTGCTTTCGCTTGGTTGCTGCCACAGCTGAATCGCAATGGGAACAAGATCTTTTCTGCTGTTCAGGTAAAGCAGGCAGATGGGAGCGCAAGAGAAATACACCGAATGATTGAAAGGGTTTTTCCCGCACCGAATTCCGTCCAGAACGTCAAGGTCGATGATATAAACGTTGCCGTTCTGCAAGCGGTGTGCGCATCAGGATTCCAATTTGTAATTTTAGGAATTAATTACAGACAAGCATGGGCGCCGGAAGGATTTTTTCCAGGGGTGGGGGGGGCAGTAGGGGATTTTCCCAAAATTTTTTTCCAGGGGGGGCCGAAAGTGGTGAAATTTGTTTTTTACCCCTCGAAATTGAAAAAACAACCTTTTTTAGCCAATAATTTCAAAATCCAGGGGTGATCAAGGCCCCCCCTGGCCCCTCTCTTCCGACGCCCATGCGGACAAGGTTGTAGCAAATATTTTAAATAAACCGAAGCTCAAATCGCACGACATGAAATAAACGTTCTGTTGCACAATACCGAGGCAACTCTGTTGAATCAATGCAGGAGCATCTGTAACTGAAATGGATCCGCCTAAGGATTATTCTATGCGAATCGAAACGCACATGAAAATACAATTGCCATTTTGATTTCGTCAAGTACTTTTCTTACACTCATTTACTGCATACATGTGTATACACACTCACCAACTGCATATATGTGTGTATTGCTGCAATGATAAAGATTGACAGGATTTTTATAGGTTTGTTATGATTGGTCATTTCTGTAATGCAGGTCTGGCATACAGGGCCAACGCTTTTTTCACGGGAGCGGTAGGAACTAAAGGTTTGCACACAATCCACAGTTATTTTGAATGACATTTACTAATACATTGAGGCGGATGTGTTTTACCTCTCTCTTAGCATGATATGATGTCGGAATGTTTTAAACTGAATGGGCAATCAAAAACATGAATTTTAGCCCTTTTCAACATAGTAGAGTGTAGTTATCCGTATCTACCTAGGTCCTACAGTGTTTACGGTTGTGTGAATAAACGCTATAAAGATTCTTGCTTGGTTGTAAACTTGGATGAAATATTCCAATATATGCACGATCTTAATCATTTTTGGTGTAGAACTAAGAGCAGTGGACATGAAATGTCTGGCATGGTCGACTCGAAAGCAGCTGTTCAGGCCAAATATACATCAGCAGCTCTACTTGACGTGGAATACCCAAGCAGGGCATTACCTTCATCTCCTGATCAAGTGTCAAACCTCGCGTAAGATGACCTGCCACCACACTGTTTTTGACCGGAAACTTCTTGGGGAGTTGATAACATCGCTTCAGCACTGTGGGGTTGCAACCGTTCATCATCTGGCGACCGAATTCTCCATCGGTCTCCCAGCTGCAATGCCGAAAAACAAATATGCTTTGTTATGTTTTGATTAGTCCTCAGAAAAGAAAATATCGTGTATTTGTTTGTTCTTCCTAAAAAAAGTCAATTCATGCTGTCACATTGCCTTCTGCAGACAACGCAATACGATTTTCTCACATTAAGGGTAGAACTATCCATGGCAAAGTCGAGAAGTAACTATTGCGTCAGTACTCAGCCTTGCACGGATTCAGCACCAAAAAGAACAGTTGTACATTACTTTTTTCGCGCCTCACTGCAAATCTCAATTACGCAGACGATAATTCAAACGAAATCAAAGGTCGAACCATTTGAACTTTTTCGTAACAGTTTTATTCCATATACATACTAGCGAAAGACCGTAAAGGTTTATCAGGTTGGCAGCATTTGGCCTGTTGACTGCGCAGCAGTCATTCTTAACATTACACAAGTGACGAAGACAAGACACAGCTTTTTCACAGATAAAGGCTTTTCCAAATTTATCCTTTCTCGCAGCAGTTTTCGTATCAACCCCAGTTCTCTGCGAGGATGTCGTGATCAAATAAGGGAAACATTTGACCATAGGTGTCAACAAGGAGACTGCAGCAAATCCGAAGAGTGGATTACTTTTGGAAAACGGCCATCGGTTTCGGAAGTTTGGTGGTCGTGATGATGCTTCTCATATCGGAGAAACTTTCCCATTTATCAAAAGCCCCTGCAAATGTAAGGTTTCATGAATGACTTAATCGTAGCCAGATTTTCGGGAAAAAACTTTCTGGTAATCTGGACTTTAACAACAATTTTTCAGGAATTCACAGCGAAAGGTGGCAAAAGAAAAGCAGATATGTTTTTCAAAGTTTTGCAGAAAATGCAGCAGAGGGAACAACCGAAAGAAATTATTCGACGTAAACGGTTAACCAAACACATGTTAACAACATTATTTGAGTGCAACAGCGTCAAGATATTAATGGTCAACATTCTGTAGCACCTTGCAAGAAGTCCAAAAGGTTTCCCTGCTTTGAACTTCTTTTTGCATCATCAAACTCTTTCTGCATGCCTTCATCCAACTGCATGAACCGGGGCAAATCTTCGTAAGCATCGGCAGCGATGTAACCTTAGCAATGTGGCTGAATTAGTGAACGGCTCTGAACCAGTGGCGTGATTAGAGGTTTGAGCCAGGGGGAAATCTTAACTGAAACGGGCCCAGTGGCTACTGCAGGGGGACCACTAGCCAACATTCAGAAAAAAAATGAGAAATGATGGCAAATCCCGATATGGATGGCTACACTAAAACCCTAAATCACCGGAAAATACTCCGAAAACATGCAAAAAAATAACAACCTACAGTATTGAAAACCAAAAGAATACTTATACCGAAATATAAGCTAAGAGAAAATATCAACTGAAGCGGCCCGGTTTTACATTTAGCTTGCCAGGGGGCGATTCTCCCCTCTGCCCCAGTCAGTTACACCATTTCTCTGAACGAGTGGTTTTTTTGACTCATTTGAAAGGCTTCTTGTTGATTTGACTTAGATGGAAAAAAACGCCGATGTCTCAACTTACGCAAAAGAAATCCACTGTTAAAAGCGCTTTCTGTTGAAGAAAGAAGAAAGCCTTTCTTCCTCTATGTCAAAACTCGCATAGCAATTGATCGCAAAGGAAAACGCTTTTCAGTAATTATTCTGTCACTTACCAGGTAAGACCACTGCTTCTTTGAGAGGTTGCGGCCTCCACTTAATTTCCTTCTTCTTTGCAGAAATCTCGTGTTTACGATGAGTTATGATGATGGGGTTGTCTTCCTGATGAAGAAGTTTAGCTACAAAAAACAAGCACTTCATTTTTAAAACAATATATGTTATCAATTGTTCTTTGTGTGGGAAACCAAAACCGAACATCATCAAAGGTTTGTTTTTGAAACTAAAGATAAAACTCAAAAGATATTTTCAGGCAAACTTTTAAGTAAAGACTCTCGTGACAAACTCCTGCAAAAAATAATATAATGACAAGTGAAAGTCATAAGCATATTATAAAAAAACTATCTTTGGGAATTTTTTTAATTGTACAGTCTTTATCCAAGAGATCACCTCTGGCATTACGTCAATCTACGTTTGCCTAATCAGCATTTTTAAAAATTGACTGCCCTAGTTGGTTGGTGGGTTGCCGTACACGAGCAACGATTGCAGAAATTATATTTTCAATTTGAGTTTGTCAACCTCCGGCAGACGATCAGGGTTTATTTGTTTTCAGAAAAAAATCAACTTAATCCCTTTTTTATGATAATGTTTAATTTTTTTCTACGAAAGCATTTCCTTTTCAAGAAACGACTTTTTTAAGTATGATGTCACTGTGCCAAGAAATATTCAAAACGCCATAATTTTGTACAAAAATCTTATAAACAACGCTGCCTAAGCCTTTTTCGTGAAATAGGTTTACCAATTGGTATCCTATGATTTTAAGAAGTATTTTGCTCCATGATTTGCCGGCGTTCAACTTTACAAAATCTTAGAGACTGATTTTTAATCGAAAACTCTCACTTTCTCACCATCGTGTTTACTTTACTCTGCATATACCCTGTTTCTTACCAAAAAAGTTGAGAGAGCTATCAAGTTATTTTATGACCAGGATCGAAGACCCAGTCAACTATTCCCGCTACCCAAAGCGTTTAGTTAGATGCATAGATGTAGCAATGGAAAGGTGGTCTTCAATGCTGATGCACCAACTTGCCGAGGGTTTTGTTTTTTTTCTGGCACGCGTGGCTTCGATTCTCCGTTACATAATTAATTTTTCACTTCTGCTTTTCGATAGTTTCGCCCTACTGCTTCCCTACTTTTTACCAAAAACGTCTAAGCAAGATTTGTCTGAATTTGCAATTCAGAGTAATAGCACCAGAAAATTGCTTACAGCATATAGCCAAATAACATCTTGTTTTGCACAAATTAGGTCAAGCCTCATCCAGATTGTCTTTTACCCTGGGCCCTGTGTACTTGATTGCGTCGACATATCTGCATTCCGCAAGACATGCTGCTGAGGCAAGAATCAAAAAGCAAATGGTGTTCGTTACAACGTGGTAAGGCGTTCTTGTTGTCAGTGTATTTTGCCGTTTTTGTTCTGCGAAGTTCAGAGGTTCTTGATTTCAGGCATGTATGGACCATCAACAAGCACAAGAACTTGGGTGCCCGCATGACGTGAATACCTTTAATGTAAGCTGTTGAACGAGACTTTTCAGAGATATCGAATGTGTTCTTTTCACTTTTGTTGTGTAAATTGGTATGAAGTGGGTCGAACCGGTTACCTGAGGTTTTACCGTTAAATAAAGTTCTAAAAATATCAGCTTATTTATCTTGCGAGAGACTTCATTCAAGTTTCCGCTTTAACAAATGTATTATGTACTAATCCCCGTAACGTAGAGAGCTTATACCACAAGCGTATCGCCAGAAGAACTGAGTAACAGATGTTCTGAACGTATTTCAACCTACCACATATGTATCAGTTTTGTAACTTTTCAATCATCGCTTTGAGAAAAACAGAAGGCTTCTTTTATATGTTTTGTTATGACGACGCGATAATACGACAGACCTGTTCCGACGGAAAAATCCATAGTACCGCTCACCCAGGTGTTGATTGGAAAGCGGTAGATGGCGCTGTCTCCTGGTTTCTTGATTGAAACACAAACAGCGTACCAGTTGGAGAACATTCCAACCTCATCATGTTCTGTTTAACACAAAAAGGAGATTTATGCTGCAAGGATTGCAACAAAAGTCCGGTCCGAGTCACAAGTTTGGTTTCAACATGTTCTTTAATCAGCACAACCGTTTTTTAAAGAACTCAATCTCTATACGAGCACGGTTTCACCCACAGTGGACTTATCGGTCAAGCATCTTGCCGTTTCTCGCAGCTATAAAGCGTTCTCGCGATGGATTCAAAATGTTTTTTACGAAATCCTAATGTTTCCTAACAAACGAAGAAACAACTTTTATTGGGATGATCCACCTATTCATCCAAGCGTGGTGACACTATAAAGAGTTTCAGCAGCGCCCAAGACTTGAAAGCCAAAGATCAGATTGCTAAGTTTTTACTATTAGGCAAAAAATTATATCAACAAATCAACATGAGAACTATACTTTCTACCACCGGCAATGTATCAGAGTTGCTGTTGCGGAAAAAGGCAGCCTCTACGAAACAACCCGCTGCGAAACAACATGAGTAGCAAAAAGAACGGCAAAGGCAGCCTCTTCTGCTTTCACCGGTAATTTGTATTTCTATTGCTGGTGAATATGAATGGTTAACAAAAGGCTACGTTTTGTTTTACTGCTCCTTATGCCTGCTGCTGACTAAAGTCGCATTAAAACTGTACCATAGAAAACAAATAAAGTAGGCTATTATCCTTTTTTGCAACTTGGATTCAGTTCCATCTGTAAAAGGCTGTCTGTCGTTACGATCGAAGCAACTCACTTAGAGTAATTATGAGCGGTTTTCCAATGTCCTCCAGTTTCACTTTGAACTGATCGGCTTGGCCACGTTCGAAGTCGTCGCGAAACGAGTTGTCGAGTTTTGCAAAACTCGTCTTCTCTCCACTCACACCGGTTATCAATAAGTAAACGCTTGAATCGGTCCCGGCGTATTTCATTGATCCTGTCTGCAACGATCAGGTGTCGTGTCTCAGAAGCAGGATTTGATCTAAACTCATCGTAGCGCGCATGTGCTCGTCAAAGTTGTAGCAATCATTTGTTGCCACAATTTCCTTGCGTTTTTCCTTGAAAGTCGACAGAAACTAAAAATATGCCTTTGAAATTGAACTTGGGGATTAAAGATTGTATTAGATCTCAACGTTTGGTTTTCCCAAAATTTCATTTGCCCCGAAAGCCTTACGTTCAACGTAACCGATTTAAACAAACTTTCTCACGAAAAAGAGAAGTCAATTATCAAATACAACAGAGGATTTTTGCATGATTTTGACATAATTTGTTTAGAAAACTGCGTTTAAAAATTCGCCGTTTACTTGTCTTGTTTATAACCTAGAATGTTATCTCAACACCCTTTGGTTTTGGGCTCTGCTGCTGAAATTGATGTAATCAAATACATATCTCGTTACAGCATATTTTCTACCGAAGCAAATACAGTAAACATAACAAGTGCAGCAATGATCTCTTGGACCTCGAACTCGCTTGTAGGTCTCATTTAACCTCAAGTACATTTCTGCTTAATCGGCAAGTGCACTGAATCGCCATGTGCGTCGAACACCAAAGAACAGAACTGTTATAAGGATTAGATTAAGGTTGTACAAAGGGGACGAGTGCACGAAGTGGCGATAGGTTTAGGTTTGAAATGGCACACGAATGATTTGATATAAATCACACTTATACCGTAATAATTTAAATCAACAAATCTACTTACACGCTATACATTCTGATATGCGTATTGCCATTTCTGTTTCGAAGCGAAATTGTTCAACTTAGGTTCAACTAAAATGTCTTCAAAGCAGCGTTTTTTCTGCAAATTAAATTCTTGTATATATTTTTGTAAATAGTTGTTTGTGTAATAAGAAAATTCATTTGTCAATATCAGCAATTAGATGGAACATGTTATGCACCGGGACTTGGGTAATCGGTCAGTCAGTACGGGTTTATTTGCAACGATAAAGCACAGCAATGGGGTAGTAAACACTGCTAGAACATATTTATAACTAGGATGCTGAAAAACCCTAAAGTTATACAGTGGAGGTGCCATAAAACGTGATTAAATCAAATACAGTGTTGCCATGCATAAATATAAGAGAAGGATTGCAACGTAAAAATATGATATAAAAACAGGCGGTTGACTGATTAGAAACACAAAAACAAATGAAACCATCATATTATTTGAGACGATATATGTAAAATCAATAAGGTACATATCATAGTTAAATAAAAATAAACTTATTCACATTGTGAGAAGTGAGAATCGTTAAACTGTTTACAAAAGGTGCCCACGAGGCAAAGCTTTCAGAATGTGTTCTATTTCTGTCCAGAGTGCAGCTCCTTTAAAAGAAACAACCTTTTCTCCAAAATTTGTAGAAACCTTTAAATGAAATTTGGTTGTCTGCGAATCTGGTTTTGTAAGAATAAGCACTAGAAATACTTGAAAAAATTGTCATAAATTTTATGTAACGCACCGTGATTCAATTTGCACATAAAGTTTACCAATTCAAATCGATAGATATCATTTAACTTCAAACCATAAATATTTTTATCTAAAGGAGCAATATGCCAATTATAATTACTAAATGTCATTATCCTTTAACCTAATATATTATCGTGTAAACCGTTTAATGACTACAGGACGAAATTGTTACCTGTACCCAATGGCATAATACCGTATTGTGAATGACAATAAACAAAGCTATATTATATGATTTCAAGAACGGAAACAGGAACGAATTTTCGAATTTTAAATAGTTAATGAGATGCACGCGAAATTTCATTTTTACCCAATTGGGCATGATGGCACCAGTTTAGTTTTAACTATCAATGAGGATGATGTTTGACTCAACGACATGTCATTTAAATGTATTTGAAAAAAATGGGACAGTCTGGTTATCTGTGTCAGCCTTTGGCAACGCAAGAAAGCTTACCGTCACTGTCACGTGATAAGTAATTTTCGGGCGGCAATTCTCATCACGAAAGTGGTTAGGAAGCGGCAGATGCTGCATTGCGGTGTTTTTCATGGTTCGAAAATTTTCCAGCATATTTGTGCGCTTATTTCGTTTTGCGCTTATTTCGTTCCAAAAGATTAACTAATCTGAAAAATAAGCAGATGGTTAAAGCAATGCAAACTAGAAGCAAAACTTAGGCTGGGTCAGTGGATGGTTAAACTCCTTAATGCAAATCTTAATTTGCATGTGAGGAAGCAAGCGTAACAGTGGACTGGTTCCAAATTAGCACAACACTAGTGAAATGCCTGATCGAAGAGTCAAACGTCGAACTGCCTTCTCGACTTCAGATGCTTTGAAAACTTTATGTGAAGCTTCTTATCGGTCGTGGCATCACTAACACAACGAACACATCATAAAATGTCTATAAAAACACAGCTGCTTCGAAAATAACAGGTAAACTTCATAAAGCGTTGCCGTGGATAGACGAGGAACTGAATTGTAACAGAAATACTTGCAAGGTTACTAACACAGCTTTGCGCTTCATTTCAGTCTTTACAACTTATAGAAGAGTATTTTGTCGCAAGATAGCGAAGACTGAAGGCCATTGAGAAACGCGCTAAAAGCTCCAACCTCAAGCCACCTCAATAAAGACACACGAGCTGGCGGCTACCACAATATGTATACAAATCAAAAGGATTATGTCGTATTTTTTGCCACTAATAATTTTCCTCTCCCAGGGCAAAGTAGCTTATGTTATTTCGAAGATGGGGATTACTGATTAGTTTCACTTAAAACGCAACGATGTTTAAATGAAATTGCTTTTAGCACCGCGGGAGTAATCACATAAATGCCTCAATCAACAGCTAGGGGTGTTAACTGCTTATACAGCACGTAAGCATTGGATTTCGCAGGCGCTCATTAACATTAGCATTTCGTTTTAAGTAAACCGGGTTCATACGGAAATACGCTTGCATTATTATTTTCCAACAAGAAACTAACTATAGCTGTAAATTAAAGCCTATACACGTAGATAGATTAAATATCAGAAGTTTTGTCATACATTCCTATTGGTACTAATTTTGATTCGAATGAAACGTTTGAACTACTATGGAGCTGTGCATTTTTGCCCACATATGTGTGTTTCAAAATCTCACGAAATATTTAAAATATCGACTCTAAACTTAACATTTTATCAATTTTGCTGATACTAGGAGTGCTTACGTCATTGTAACAGAAGCTTGCAAAATTGTAACACTGATTTTTTCCTAATTTCATTTTAGGAAACACGCACAGTACCGCAGAAACCCTCACAACCAATGAGATAACTTTGTTGCTATTTTCTATTGTCTGTGAAACGTTGATAGTTAATGTTCAAACACAGCTATTAGGCGTACACTGGCATGCAATTGAAACGAAACAAGGTGTTCTTAACTGCAGCAGAGCACTGAGAAAAGGTGTCTTTTGAAAAAATATATGTATTACAAATACCCTATCACTTGAATAAAAAATATTTTGCAACACTTCTGTTGTCGTCAGTCTCCCGTGTAGCAGTGAAAGTGAATAGCAAACAATTTCATTTAAAGCGCACTACAGCTATAATGTGGAGTTCAACACAGTGGCGTAACGAAGGGGGGCAAGGGGGGACATCCGCCCCTTGGCGCAGCACTTTGGGAGCGACAAATTGAGGTCGGAACGTTACGTACTAATTACGAAATGTCAAATGTCAGCGGATGCTAATAATTACAATTTACAAAATGTCGAATGTCATTGTGAAATCTCATCAAGATCACCAAGGTTCGCAAAGAGAGCTATAATGAACTTTAGTTACGTTTCATGGTGGAGTCTCTGTCTTCAGCAATTAGCGCTCGCTTGTGGTTTGACTCACGGTTGCGTGACAACGCTTTCAGAAAGCCGGGATTGCGAACTTTCCGACCAGTAGTGCCACTCCTGGTGTTTTTCCACTAGATCTAGTGTTTTTTCATTTCATCTAGTGTACTAGTGCTTTTTATGGCTATCTAGTGTTTTTTATGAGTGAGTTGAATGTAATTAATTGCACAATTTTGTGTAATTGTAACTGTAATTGAGACCGTTTGATTTAGTGCAACTACAATTTGCTAAAAATTCTACCTAATTAAATCTTAAATTACACAACGCAATATAATATGTTTTGAGTTAAACTGCTGCAAAGTCATTTGGTCATCTTTGAAAAGTTTCAGTGACCTGTACAAACAAACAAACGCAAGCGTTGCTGCTATCTCCCGTGTTCTTTGTCTCTGGTTTGCAATGAGTTGCACAACGTCTGTATGGTTGGCATTGCAACGCATTGTTTGGGCATTTTCACTGTGTGTAAGTTTGCTTTTGTAATCTAGTGTTTTTTTGCGAATCTAGTGTTTTTAATCATGAAATCTAGTGTTTTTCCGTAACAACAGAGTGGCAACACCGTTTCCGACTGCCTATCATTTTATAGTTGCGTCACGATGGGACGGGAATCCAGCGTTTACAGTGCATGCAGTGTGCTGTATTGCGCATGCTTTTACCTTTGAGAGCAACGACAAAACTTACACAATGTTGTTACCAGGGACAGGGTTGCCAGATCTACTTTTTGTCAAGGGGACAAATCTAGTCCAGAAAAGAGCCAAATTCTAAGGCAAGGGGCCAAACAATTTTTCCAAATTTATCAGCATTTACAAAGTCGTATGAACCCATACTTATCAATTTATTAAATGGCAATGTTCCTCAATCACAATTGTAGCGAAACAGCAAAACAAGTACATGATGAAAGATGGTAGGAGAACAATTTCATTTCCATGTGTAGCCATAAACAGAGATAAATTTACCAACCTCTATAAGTGCTAAAGCGATCAACCATAATCTGAACAAAACCAACAAACACGTGCACCACCTACAGCAAATAACAGTACGTTAGGTAACGTAACAGTTCCCATCTATCTCTACAACTGCAGCAGGTAACAGCCAGGTATTCTGACGAAGTTACTTTCACATTAACTCAGAAACTCTAAGCATCCTACGTAAATTTTGTAATCAAAAACCTTAAAAACATAGGAAGTTGGTGAAAACCTGCAATCAATTAGTCAAAAAAGTGAAAAAAATGTGGTTTCTCAGACAGGACCCACGGTGGTCAGATCTAATTCTTGAAAAGGGCCAGTCAATCCTGGAAAAGGGCCAAAAAAGAACCAAAGGCCAAACGAAACTTTTAGGGCCAGCAAGTGTTATTTGGGACCAAATGCATGAAATTTGGCCCCAAATAGGGCCAACCTGATGACCCTGACCAGGGATGTGCAGTGGGAGGATGAACGAGGCGACGGTCCCGGAGATCCAAGGCAGTGGGTCATCGACAGAGTGAAATTACAAAAAGTGCATTTATCAAAATCTTGTAACTAGACCAGGAGTACAAATTTTTCTGTGAATGTTAGTAGCGCGCATATATAAGCTTTGCCATACAGCATTCATATGCATAAACTATAAGAGGTAAAAAAAGTTCGCGCACTCCACGTTTTTGGTTGCGCGGCACGAGTGCGCGACCGCATTTTTGAAACCCTGAACAGACGCTTCTTATTGGCTACTAAAGAGTATTACATGGATCTGATGGGAAATTGCCTGAGAGGGCATGCAAATGTATGTTAAGTGACCTGAAAGAGAGATGAAGCACTACCATCGTTACCTTCATCTGTTTTTACTGAACAAAACATCCTTAGCAATTTGTTTATAGTTTAGAACAATATAAAGGGCGGCAACGCATCAAATTACATGGTTGTACTACTTTTCTCAGATACTATATCTACCATTTCTAATAGACAACTCTATCTCCTAACATGCCGTAAGTGCTATCTTCTGTTGGTGGGCCTATCTGCTACGTACTTGCATGAATAAATGCAATATCTAAAACCTCAATGCATAGCTTACCCATGAGTGGAAAAAATTTGCTTACAAACAGATGTCTCAGGCCCATAGAATAAAACAAATTATTAAATACCTAACACACTAAAAACAAAAAATGCTCTTTGAATTCATTTTAATTCAATTTTTGAAACTTGTTTTTTTGTCAAAACTAGTTTTTACTTATTTCAAATGCCTGCATTTTAGACATTCCTCAATACTAGAATTTGGTGGGGGGCATACAGTCAAGCAGTTGCCCCGGGAATCGCCAGACCTATCTGCATGCTCCTGCTTGTTGCGACTACAGATCTGATGTTTAGGAAAATGTTTGAGCTTTTATGGTTTGACAAACTTCGTGCTGAAATGGATTTGCTGTGGTTTTGAAGGAAGTTATGATGGTTTTTGTTTGTGGGATATTTAAATAAATGCTGAATACTTTTGCAAAATTCTAATTGAAGCTATGTAACAACGTTGAGTACATCACTTTGGCCTAAAAACTAAGCATTTCCATAGACGTGATTGTCGAAATCCACGCCACACAATTGCTAACCTGGAATGTGGCACGAAGCGTCACTGACGATAGATATTTCTTAGATTAGTGAATGTGCATGTGACACATTTCATTTATAGCAGTTTTTTGAAGGAACAATCGACAAATTCACAGTAAAGGCAAAAAAAATTTTTGTTTGAAGTTAGACCATTACAGGTTATGCATTAAATCGCAGTATTTATTTTATTTTCTGTCAACTTTTCAGGATGTTATATCCATGAAAATGCTTTAGGATTTTGCAATTTTATATGTCTAGCAGTTTTGTATAAAATCAGTTGCCTTCAGTTTTTCATATCCATTCTTCGGTCTGTTCTTCTCTTTTATGTGTTCGTGACTCGTGAGACGCTCTCAGTCAGTCCTTTATGATGTTTTATTAATTATTACTCAAAACTCTGAGAGTGCATGCTCCAGAAACCCCTCGTCTTTACAGCTCGCATCAGCGGTGATTGTAACCAGGGTTGTGGAGTCGGAGGTAAAATATCCGACTCCGACCCCTGGTGTCCCAAGCTGGTTACGGGCCTGTGTATGACAGGGGTGGGCAAACATTTTCTACGGAGGGCCGCATAGAAAGCTTTGTTACTCCCGGGGTTGCGCCCATAATCCCACCAAAGCCCCCAGGGCGACGGGGCTGTACATATGGCTGACCTGTGGGTCGCACAAAATGCCCTCGAGGGCCGTAGTTTGCCCACCCCCGGTGCATGACATCCAAAAACAGGTTTGCCTTTGGAAAAGAGGTGTGTGGATTGCTTACAGCTTCCTAGGGTAGGCATGAAAATGTCTAATGTTTGCGCCAATGAAATCAACTCAAAAATAATACAATTTTTCTCTTTTTTATTGACAGTTTTGTAAATCCGCATCAACCAGCGAAGTGGTGGAAGTTAATCGAGGCACGGACGGCAAATCAAATCAAGAATTCTTGAGAAGTTTCTGTACATTTTTGTCAAGCCTACGTTCATTCCCGCAGCCAGCTCTTCTGCTGTTGAAAGTTTATTTTTTGCATATGAATTAGTGAAGGTCTATACAACTTCTACAGATCAAGCCATAGCCAGTGGCATAACTGACAGAGGGCAAGCCGCCCCCTGGCTAGCCAAATGTAAAAACTGGGACAACTTTAGTTAACATTTTTTGCGTTTTTCGGGGTGTTTTCGTTTGTCTTAGCTGGTATAGACATTCACAACATCCAGAGATTCACTATCATTTTTTAACTTTTTTCTGAGTCTTGTCTAGTAGACCCCATACGGTGACCAGTGGACCCCCTTCAGCTAAGCTTTGTCCCCCTGGCTCAAAGCTCTAGTTACGCCACTGGCCATAGCGTTAGGGAGACCGAAAGTTCCGAGAATAACGATTATCACAACAGTAGTGTGTTTGACACTAACTCCCATATTTTTGTCACAATCCTTTGTTTTTGCGTACAGCTTCGATAACGTGCTGGTTGAAAATGCTTGGCAACGTGATTTGAGTTAGACAATAAATAGCAATCCTTGATCTTCATAAAATTTAAAATCAAAACTTTTTGTATGCATTCAGTTAACTCAATGCCGGAACGTCAGATAAGTAGCTGCTGAGATTGTCTTTAATGTTTTGTGATTATGCATTTTTTACCCGCAGTTAACAAAAACCTGTTTTACGGAAATTTACATTATAGTATTACATAGTATTTTTTCGGTTTGGTTTAATGTTGGGTGGAACAACACAACTCCGAAAACCTTAGCGTACTTAATTAAAACGTAGTTTGCACAATTCAAAGAATGATCACGCTTCGGCAACACGATTTGCTATAACACATCAGCGCTATTTGCTAGAGATCAGACAGAAGTCATCAGCTACTACTTCAGTAATAGGACCGGGTTGTTTTATAGCTGTTATGCTTTAACCGTCCTTCGGCTGACTGATTCTTTTGCTTCTTGCAGGGTCGAGGCGTTTCCGAATGCGTAAAAAATTACAAGACACCAATGTTGAAACCGGTAAGAAAATTTAACCTATGCACATTGCACAAGCATGGATATCGACGTCCTTTCCCGCTGCAGCGGTTCACTCGCGATTGCCCGCTGCAGCGGTTCACTCGCGATTGTCATTATCATTGCCTCTGTCTTGAACTGGGGCAGGGCATCAAAAACTACTATTCAACCTCTTGAGAATCTACAAAACAAAGCTGTGAAATTTCTCAAAACATCCAACAAAGC
>JGI24159J19872_10004075_pt1 | contig 18514 bp, 7 predicted proteins | sample Ectturendosymbi4_FD_19872 | JGI IMG/M metagenome (IMG submission 19872) | reverse complement strand
TCCTGTAGAAATAAAGATTGCTACATCAACAATTTCCATTAGGTCGCATGGCAGGGTCAAAGTATCGCCTCGCAAGCAAATGTTAGTAATCGTTTATGAAATTCACAACAAAACTATTGCCTATCTTTACACCTACGCATCTGGCAAAACTTTCCCACAGTAGCCCTACTGCCATTTGTAGGCATTCAAGAAGGTAGCAGACAGTCAAGGGCAATCCTAATGGAGCGCTTCTGAAGAAATTTGATTTCAAATATTGGCCATCATAAAGAATCGGTAAGCATGCTTGCAATATCGCTATAACAAGAGAAAGCTGTTTACTTGAGGCATATATTCCTTGCGAAATGCAACGTTTACTTCGTTGAACACAAAACCTGCTCGAATGTTAAAACTTGAGGCGTGTAAAAAAACACTTCATTTGTAGGCTAAACAAACACTTACCGGTTTTGGCTGAGCAGGTAACACAAGAGACACAACAACTGCTGCTGAAAAACTAAAACTACTGACAATTTTTCTTCTTCAGAGAGCATTTCAACATGCCTATGTAGCAGCGACTGCAGACCTACAAAAAGCACACTATGAAAAATAGAACCAAAACGAAGCTGTAATACAATGTCAGCGGTTTATTCAAGTATAACAAACGATTCCTAGTTTAGGCTGTTTATGCTTTACAAATGATTGCGAGCAGTTTTCAACACAGCTGCAGTAGTGCATGCAATATCTTTTATCACCTGACCTGCATTCAGTTAGACTCTTGCAGCAGGTCATCTTCCGCACGTAGCGGATCCAGTGGGATTTTAACCGTATTGTTCATGTACCGCAACGTAAAGCGTTGCGCCGGAATGTAACCCGTAAACCGGGTCTAACCGTAATCCGTGTTCTGTGTGAAGCTTTAGTCATGCTCACATCCTCGGATGTAGTACGAGGACATGCACCTTATGTGTGGATCAAAAACGGGCGTGTTCAACCAATCTTCCAGTACAAATTTGTTTACCCTTTTTGATGATACTTCATTAAAAACCTGTTGAATTTTTTGTTATTTTTCGTGCCTCAAACAAAACTAAATATGTTTTGATACTGGTGGTACTGTATTATATGTATTTTAAGGTTATTGCCTTTTTTCATAAGGTAAAACTTTGGCCGACGTTCAACGCGCGTGAATTGAGCCCGTATCGGTTTTCAAGAACTGATTGAAAGATGGCTATTTTGAGTGTAACATTCTTGTACTGCTGATGTGATTTTGTTTATAACTATCCAGGCTGCTTGTGACCAGGTAGACAAAAAAATTGTCACATTGAACCAGACCACCTACGCAGATGTATAAACTGTTGTTTTTGTTTGTTTGTTCAGTTCTTAACGATTTTTCTCTTCAAGATAAAAACTTCCATTTTTTAATTAAGCTTCCGTTTTCGAACTGTGATCTCATTACTTATAAAAAGCGTCATCACGAAAAAAGCTTCGGCACTTTAAGCTAAACCTGCAAACGTAGATCGGTTACGTCAGCAAATTGGCAAGCATTCCTAAATAGAACAAATTCTCTCAGCAAATTTAAAGGTTGCGATATTGAAGTCAAAAGATAAGCTTAGACAACCGACGGCGTGCAACGCATTTAGACCATATTTTGCAAGACGGTATTGCAGCATTGCTGTCCTGTTATTGACAACATCATGTTTAAGTAATGAGCGGAAAATAACATCATCACTCATTCCATATTCCACGCCATCGCGCGGTACTTAAGGGAAAGGCTGTTAACGCTTTACGCAAGTTTTGGAAACTAAAATTTTGGCAGCACTTCTTTCGCTTGAATGACTCACCCTTCGTAACACTTCGCGTTTCGTAATGAAAAGGAGTAACAAAAACGTCGCTTCATTTCAGTTGTTTGTTGCAGGCTAAGCCGCCTTTTTTAATACACGCGCGTGAAATAAGAGCATACAAATGTATCCTGTAATTGCAAAGGATGGAACATAACTCGTGAAGAACACAGACGTAGCCAGGGGGCAATTCACTCCACATATTTTTAGCATATATAGTCATTTTGTGCTTTGAGAGGCGGTATCCCAAACAAAATAGTGTTATTCCCCTAAAATCAAACATTTTGGCCTCCCAAAATTTTTTTGATCCCTCCCAAAATTTTGGGCTGTCTACGCCACTGGTGAAGATCACTCTTTGGTCAGTTATTTTCAATCCGAACAAAGGCCCGGCAGCCGGCACTGAAACATTTTTTGAGGAACTGTGTCAATTGATTGAGGAAAAAGTTCTCGAAAATAGTCTTCATTGTTGTTATTTGGTCTTTTAAAAAAAGTTCCTTTTTTACAGAAAGGTTCATTGCACCCATTGTGCTGCGATTCTAGTGTATTCAGTCGTTATCAGAAGTTGTTAAAACACCTTATCTTGTTGCAAATAAACTGTGGTTGCATAAGACACTTATGTTAACCGTGAAAGCAGTATGAATTAAAATCCATATTGTTTGCTTGATTATATAACGTTTTCGGCTTTTTCGAAAAAATTTGTCGCAGTCTGTGATGTCGACGTCTTGGAAGCATGGCAGTGCTCGCTAGAGACAAATCAGTCACCAACGTTTTAAGAAACAAGTATGTAAGCTTAGTGCGTACTGCTTTCATGGTTAGCATTAAATGTATAAAACACGTTAAGTAACTTGATGTTTTTCAGTTTCGGTGAGTCCTATTGCCCATTATCCCAACGTAATTATAGTTAGTTATTTGGATCGATTTTGCGTGAACATCTTGTTGGGTGCTGGCTTGTTGCTGGTAGGTGTACCAGCGCCAAATGTCTCCCGCGGAGGATCCAGGGACGTAAAGAGGTTAGCTGGCGCCCGGGGTAAGAAGCAAATTTGGCGCCCCCATGTTCGAATTTGAGGTCTTCAGAAAGCAAATGTACTGTATTGAAGAATCTACTTGTGACATTTTTGGGACTTTTCGGCGCCCGAGGATTTGTGCCTCCCGTGCCCCCCCTCGTAACGCCGCTGGGAGGACCAATGCTTAAAAGCTGTTGATGGAACGAGAAAAATTTTCGAAGAGGGAACAGCCCACTGAGGAGACTTGGTTGAAATATAGAGTTTTTCGTTATGACATTTTCATGATATCTCACATCTTCTATGAATTATAAATTTATAGCGGAAAAAAATTGTGCGTTTGTGCCGGAATCAAAATTCCTCGTTACATCGGTCACACCTTTCAAATTATACCCACTCACCAATTATTTGCTTTGTAATTATGGAATTCAAGTCATTTACTTTTGCTAGCAAAGAAGTTATGTTTAGTTTGTGGAAATGAAGACGCTTTCGGTTGGATGCTGAAAAGAAAAAACAAGGTGGCGCAAATTGGTTTAGCAAGATATGTAGTTTGTTGACTGTGGTGTCTTTTACCTTGGGCGATGCAGTTGGTCCGAGTGGAAGCATCGTCGCCTTTCTTTCTTATCTAAATAATCTCTGCGCAATTCCAACTATTTTCAGCTATATGTTTGCAGAAATACTTGGAAAACATTTATGGCATGATTCGAAAACCACAGCTAGGACTCGCATTCAACAGTTCATAGCATTAGAAGTTGAAAGCTTGCGTTTACAAAGAGTTTAATAAAACTTTATTTCGTCCATTTCTTCTGACTGTTAGATGTGTTGACGATATAGCTTGTCATTAGGTTTTTGGTGTGTGAAAGCTCAGCGCGGTAGTTCATTCGGAAATGCAAGCAGAGTGGGTGCGAAAGAGCTGAACATCGCGTGTTGTGGCGCATAGATTAGATCTGCTTGTTTTCTCAGGAGAGATACGCCCAGTTCGTCGCGTGATATCCGGCGCTGACTTAGCTGTGCAGAGGAAGAATGATGGCATGCCAACAATTGCCTTATAGTGACAAATATCTGCTTCTGCCTTCAGTGCGTGCAATCAATCTGTAGCATTGACAAACAGCAGATCGGACCTGCATTAACGGGTATCGTTGATCACAGGAAAAGTTGCGCACAGATGAGTTTGCTGCGTCCAACTTTATGCACATCCGTTGTATGTTGATACGCTGTGTTTTGCACCCAGCGGGCCCGAAGCTTGCAGTGATGTCATCATTCAGGAATCGCAGTTCGATAGTAAGTGCGTTTGCTATACATTAAAAATCAGCACTGTGATCGCAGTGACGTCTGTGGTAAATGGAGTGAGCGTTAAGTTTCGCCTGGTTGTGATGTCGTCAGCTCTAAGTTGTTAGCTTGTTGAAAAACAAGTCTTGGCATCGTGCTTCTGCTACAAGCCGCGTTGCGTCTACGTTAGTTTGTTAATGGTTGTCATTAGTTTGTTCGAGCTGTTGGCATCGAAAAGCTTTTTTCTTATTTGTTTTCAACAGTGGCTTTGTTTTGCTATCGAAATAAGTCAGTAATTGTTAAACGTGAACCTTGTAGGTTACGTGCTTAGGCAAACTCGGCCAAAAACAACAATTATTTTCAAGCATAGGTTTGCGTGCTCATAATCTTGACAAAAAGCCTTGAGTTTAGCTTGCAAGAATAACTTAAACATTGGCTATTCATGTCCTCTCTGTACGCAATTCTGCGGCACTTTCAGTCAATGATGCGTGTGAATAACCTAGCAATTCAAAGCATGTTGGACCGATTGAAAGCAAATTGGTTTCTAAAACGGTACAAAAGCGTAGATTTCATAAGCTTTCTATACAAACCGTAAGTTGACACGTTAACCAGTAATGTGTCACGTCATACCGTTAACGTGTGTTTTCATAAAATTTGTGTTTCAGGTCGTCTCTAAGCCAGTTTGAATAGGGCTTGTACTTAGCCATGTGTGTTTTTATCGGGCAAAATCCCAGGTAACACTCAAACAAGCTTCGGAAAGCAGAAGCGGTCTAAAGGCAGAGATGAGACATAGCACTAGATCTTTGAATGTCTTACTTGAATTAATTTGCACTTTTTGCCATTTGTATTTTTCCAGGGAATGTAAAGCTGACATTTTCTGACCGTGCCCTGCCAGGCTAACCGTTAAATTGTTCGTCACTCAAATCATTATTACCTAGTACAGTGTGGTCCTACTACAGGCCAGCGGGCCGCATGTGGCCCGCCACAGCGTTTTCAGTGGCCCGCGGAAGCATTCAAGAAAAATGTTGAAATCTGAAAGTTATTGAAAAGTGTGTGAGGTTACATTGGTCTTACTGAATTGTTTGCGCTGGATAAAGTGCATTTGTGCAAGAACAATGAATAATACCATTTCTGTATACCATTTTGTTTTATTTATTTATTTTACGATCAAATTGGAAGGTATTGTCCACTGCTAGCCTTCCGCTGGGGCACCTGTCTGGATAACCTCTGTGTTTTTTCGGTGACCCGGCGTTCGTTCGTTGTCTTGAAGAGTACAGTTGGCGCAATGAACTCAGCAAACATAGGTTTCCCAAACTGAAAAATTTCACACAAAAAATGCACTCAGTGTTTGGAAACACATACGTCTGTGAGATTACGTCTTCTGGAATGAAGCATGTCAAATCTAAAAGCAAAAATAGAATGGCAAACGAAACACTGGACCATAGTCTCCGACTTGCCACCACTAACGTTGGTATTGATAAAGAAAGGACAGTGTCAGATAAGGATCGACCACAGGCATCCCATGATACATATTAATAATAAATTACTATTTGGTATTGTGTAACAATTTCAATGGTGCACTCACTTACCTTCCCTTTTGTAGTTTTAAATGATGTGAATTTGTTGTTTTATACATCATTTTATTGGAAGTGGCCGCGAGTTGTCACATTTTCGTAAAATGGCCCGTAGGTCAAAGTAGTTGGACTACGATGACCTAGCACATGGGCAGGACTAAAAATTTGAGGGGCGACTCTGCTTAACCAATGAATATTCTTTATTTCCCACGCTATTCCAATCTTCCTAAGCTACTTTAAGTTTTCCACTGCGCATGACATCCAACAAATGAAATTTAGTTTTCTTGGCAGTGAAAGAACGTATTTCTAACCGCAAAATATGCAGTTTGACGCCGGTTTCACTCCTCGAATAAGGGCACGAGGTACGTTTGCGTTTGGGCTTCTCCCCATAACACGTTTCTAGCGTAAAATAGCCTAGCATAAAATATATTGTGACATACCTCAGTTTCCAGGCTACAAGGATGTTGGCGAATTGTGACTGAAGCTGAGGCGGAAACGTCGTTTCAAGCGGTTACGGTTGTAGATGTATAGAGTATCGTTCAGTTATTTAATTTAGATTGAAATTGAAATTCGCCCTGCTGGTGAAAAAAATTGCTTCCTGTGATGAAATGTACATTACTTTGACAAGCCCATTGCAAACGCAGTTATGTACTGACATTTGTTATGCAGCTGCTAGAACTGGTGTAGAGTGCAATTGTGCATATGGCCAACATTGTCCGCAATGTTCAGAGTCGGCTGAAGAGCAGAAAAGTACTTGGTGTTGGTGAAAACGCCGATGGAGACATACCAAGGTCAAAAGTAAGAAGTACCTACTGTAGTGAATTGCAAGCTGTTTCTGCGAAAAAACTTCTTTCAAAAAGAGAACGATTTAAGAAAGGCATGTACAACATTTACGAAGGTTTGAGCTCTGTGTGCTTAAAGTGATAGACGCGTACGATTGTGATGTAACGGACATGAACCTTTACGTTAACCTTATTTTTTGTAGTGCGGTAATCATTTTATGCGAAGGTGATATTTAAAATATCTGCATCTACATTTTTCAGACAATTTTTTCAAAGTGGAGCCAAGCGCATAGCCAGAAAAAAATATTGGGGGCTAGAATTGTGAAATCTAATAAATGATTGTTCGTGATAATTTTTCCTTAACGGTTTAATAATTGTCGTCCAAAATTTAGGGCCACGCCTTCCACCCCCCCTGGCTACGCCTCTGAATGTAGCTGCTTTGTTTTTAACTCTGGATCAAATCCGGTTATTTAAATGACAATGGAATTATTTTTGTGAGTCCCAGCTTTTTAACATGATTATCTTTCTTGAGAACGAAATACTTGTGTTCGATACGCATGGAGGCATTGTTCGTTTAACGTCTAAAAGCAGGGTTGCGGAGCCGGAGTCGGAGGTTTTTGGGTGGAGTCGGAGTCGGATTCCTAACAACACTGGGAGTCGGAGTCGGATTTTTTTGTCCGACTCCGATTCCGGATGTCCAATTGAATCATTTTTTACACCACACTCGTAAATTGGGAATTCCTGTTGAAATGGTACAATTTCTTTTGAAACTTTTGTTGAAACAGAGATTTCTTGCTGTGCACAACGATTTCCATTGATTTTAACTGTCAAATTTTATTCCGTTTATGTTAAGGAGTCGGAGTTGGAAATTTTGGAAAGGTCGGAGTCGGTTGTTTTACCTTTGACTCCGCAACCCTGCCAAAAAGCATTGACTAGTGGCGGATTCATGGGGAACATTCATTGCAATTTCTCCCAAAAATGACCAATGTACTCTTCTGAAGTGGTGCGCCCCTATTATCCAGTTGTGCCCTTTTTCGCTTTTAAGAACAACACACGACAATAGGAGACGCGTTTTCGAAGTTTCAAGGGCACACCTGTTAACAAGGCAACGCTGACGTTGTTTGGCATGTGTTGATTGGGGAAAAAACGAATTAATTTTTTTGTTGTTCTTCAGTTTTCCTTTGTAGAAATTTTTATCTTTACGATTATATAACTAATTGCATCATTACAAAACTGTCAAAAACCGTTCAGATATGATAATCTATTGGACGCCACCTGTTTTGTCTGGTCTAAAACGACAAGCTCGAATCTGCCAATATTGCTTCAACTTGTCAGTACAAAAAATGTATAAGCAATGTACGTCTCACTTTTTCGGACCTACCTTACGATCTTGGTGTAGTTCTTCACTGATCTTAATGCACAGAACAGTTCTGTTGAATAATAAGAGGAAAGCAAGGATTTGCCAAGCAACAGGTTTTCTTGCACCCACATGCTGTGTTCCAGCAAAGCAATACTTATCGCAAACCAATAGCTCCCATTGGCAGGTTGTTGTACCCTACAGTTATAATGGTGCTGAAAATGGTAGCAATGTGAAGGAGTTCTCTCGTAGCAATCCATTCGTGAATTTATTATCATTTCACTATAAATGCCATAAAGCAAGGCGGTCAGTACAGTGAGCAAAAACCAAAACCTTTGAATTTGCTTGTTCAAAGTTGAATTTACGAGCAAAGAACGCTTCATGTTATGATGATGTCTTGTCTGCTTGGTTTCATTTTTAGTGGCAATGCGAATTGTGTCACAGGGCTATACCATGCATGACGATATGGCGACAGATTCTACACTTTCAATTGTCGGAAAAAAGATAAAAATAATGCACTAAATTATTCAGAAAGTACATCGTTCGGAGCTGTTAAAACCCTTTTGGCGCCAAGTACGATACATTTAAAAACATTTGTGTTTTTTGAGTGGAGATCCAGCGTAGTTTCTGAAATGCACTTCACATTTTTCTCGTGAAAAGTGCTATGCAAAACTCTGGGCATGTACGACACGTTTTACAACGTTAAAGTACGGTTGTGTAACATGGCACGAGACTGGGACGGTTTCTTCTCTTCTTTATTCTCACTTGAAGAGACGTTTTTGCGGCGTAATCCTTTTCACGCTGATGCCACGCCCAGTGATTTTTCACTAGATCCAGTGATTTTTAGACTATAGTCTGGTGATCAAATGATTTTTCACTGCAATCTAGTGATTGTTTGCAAAGTATGTGTTTGAAGAACATCGGTTGTCGCTTTTCAAACTTTTCAACTTTCCAGCCCTTTTTCAATCCGCAAAGAATTATGTGAATTGCTGTTTGAAGATTTTTACCAACAGAACGAACAAGTGCCTAATTGAGTTCTCATTGTTTTCACTTCCGTTCTATTTTAAGTTTATTGCTGCATTTATTGGCTATGACGGTGTTTTCGTTTTTTGCAGGAACACTGCGGTGGAAATAATTATTTGAATTTTAAGTTGATTGCTCTAAAATACTCCGTGAGTGGTGTCGTTTTCAGCTCTTGAGAAAAGCCTAGAGTGTTGATACGAGATTTTCTAGGCTTCAGCACGATCTATTTTAACAAGCTTGCAAATGATGTAAAGGTTTTTAAGCAATAAAGTACACGACTAAAACATTTCAAGTAGAACTGCGAATTTCGGCGCAAAAATAGAAAATCTGGTAATTTTTTTCCGATCTAGTGAATTTTTTTGTGGATCTAGTGATTTTTGCAGAGAAGCCTGTGACAGCACTGCTTTTGCACGTGGCAAAGGATTGGACAGGTAGTTTGACTGTGCCAGTATTTCTCACATTTCCTCAATACTAAAATTTGGCAGGGGGCCGTACAATTACGTAGTTACCCCGGGCACCACCAGACTTACGCACGGCTGNCTCGACTAAATCCTTGCTGATGCTGCATGTTCGTGCTGCACAACTTTAACTGGTGTTTTTATCTAGGTCTCTGCGCGCGTCGCTTTCCGTCCATTATTTCTCTATCAGATAGATGATAGAGAAGGCAGATAAAGTCTATCTGGAATGGAACATAACTCGTGAAAAACAGATAGAGTCTATCTGCTTTACTCCTAGCCCGATAGATTTCGCTTAAAATTGTGTGCAAAAAATGTAGCTGCAGTGGAGGAAATTTGCTTTGCGCTTTTACTTTGCATGTCAACGTCGTGGCGTCGTTAGCAACGTGTTTTTTGCTCAATAAACGTAGTTTTTGCTTATTACCTTATTATTGGAACAACAATATGTGGGAATTTCCAATATCAACAATTTCCAATGTTGATTGCTTTTTCTTTGAACACTGACGGGTAACTAAGATATACTGTTTCTTAGAAACAGGAAATATACAAATATTCGACATGTAAGATACTGTGTATTGTTTCTTAGAAATAAGAAATATACACGTTACAGGAACGAACAATTTCTAGCAGGACGTGCATCTAAGGCTGACCTTTGCATGCGATTTGATTGCTTCAAGTATATGCACCAGCTTATCAAATGTATTTCAGAAATCAAAACCATAGTGTTTTTCCACAGGTTGAGTAAGTTTTTGTTTCTAAAATAGTAAACAATTCACAATGCAAAACCCCACGAATGTTTTTGTACATCACTTGAAATGATTAATAGTTTGCAAGAAATGCATTAAATAATTTTGACAGTTTGCGTGTGTAAAAGACTGTTTACTGTAATTGTGGCAACTTTTTGCAATATGTTGAGCTATTTTTATCAGGGGTTGTGAAAGGATTACGCTAGTTAGTGTTTCACAACGCTAGCAGCAATTTGTGTGTGCTTAATAACCAGCTGTATATTTCAAGTTAAACCTGCTGGCATTGCAACGTAAATTCTAGTCGTACTTACTGTTTACAAAGAAAGACTTGCGTAAGGTTTTATCGAAAAAGCCTCGACCTTTCCAGGATTCCTATCAAAGAAATCCTTTCCAGGTGTTATCGCGTTCGTGTTTCAACTTTCGTTTTTGCACGTTCGAGCCTCTTCACAGAAACAATTTTTAACTACGTTTTATATCGCTCAGCAATGGTATTGAAAGTAATGGTTTACACAGCATTGTCTGTTTGATAAACAGATCAGCCAGCTGCTAGGAAACAATGATGTTGAGCCGTGGTCTCTTTCCCGCGATCATTACCCCACTGGACTGTGGGTTTTTCAGTGGATGACATGCGTATACTTCGTGGTGGTCGGAGCAGTAAGTATATAGTTTGTATGAGGGCGTTTAACTTTCACGAACGTCACACTGAGCACTGCAAAAAACGAATACTTCTCTCTTTTACGAGGCCATTTCAAATGGTATTCAGTTGCGTTCACCACGCTTTCCAGCGCACTTAATGCAAATTTTTAAGAATCGCTGCACAACTGACCGATCGAGCAAGCTTGAAAACATCTCAACACACCGCGTTCGAGCTTGTTTGGTTGACAAATGAAAAGTGTCTGATACCGAGCAACTGTTCTGACTGGTGCTTAGTCCCATCTGTTCGCTGAAAGCAGCTTGCAGTTGGTTCTTTTGCATGTGCAAAGGAAGACTGAAAAAGTATATAAGGGGTTCAAAGATTTCGATGCCAAATGCTTACTTTAAAGCATGATTCTAATAAGTACTTTTCACGACTGCTGTGGTTTTGCGAAGGTATATGTGGTCTGGATATGAATAGCTTTCCATTGCACTTTAATAAACATAATTAGCTCATAGCAATGAATGCATTAACAGACTGTATTATGGACACCTGGTCAGTTTTTTCTGGTAGCGTCTTCAGCAGGCGCTGTTGACAAACTTGCAACCGACGATCTGTTCCACCGCATGAAGATCGACGGCATAGGCACTCAATCGACGCCCTTGGATATTGAACAAAAGTACCACGATTTGGAGCGGCTCGGGGTGGGTTCAATGCAGTTTTAAGCGCAACGATTTTTTAATGTTCTATATTTTTCCTGATTACTTAAAGCACTGATTACTTAAAGGTTCATAAAGCACTGTTTTGCTCATGACAAACACTTTTGTTTGGTGTTTTACCGCATGGAGATCGAGAAGACCGTTGATGGATTGTAAAACTTTGGAACTTGTACTGTATAAGACTATAAGAGTCACATCATACCGGGCGTTTCGATATCGTACAAATTGTTGGCGTGGAAATTTTAGACAAAACTTGCTGAAGAATTTAGTGGAACTACTTCGAAGTTGTATCAAAGTTTAGTGAAGCAACCAATTAGGCGTAAAGCTGATCAACTCAACTGCATGAAAAATGTCGGTGCTCTTCTTGAATTTCGTGTGACTTATTCTTTCGCAGAAACGTTTGCATGAGCAGTGGTGAATAATCCTTGTTCTCAGGATCGAAACAAGATAAAGCAATTGTGAATGCACTTGCAGTTTAAACATTTTAACTCACCGCATTTCTGAAAAGGTGGATGTCGCTCTTTATCAGCTATTGTTAGTCAAGGCCGTTTTTCGTTTTGCACAAAAAAATGAAAACTGCAGCTTTTTTCAACTGAATGAAAAAAATGCTGTTGCTTGAATAGGCGTGGAAATTTTGTGGAGTGGATCACTAGTACCGATAAAGTCACTGTTGCTATGATGTGGCCTTGTGTAATAACTAGGGCAACCAGAAGTCAATAAAGTCAAAAATTTTCTGCCGTTTCTAGAGTTTATGAAACGTCCACAAACCAAATTTCACGTTCATACCATGAGGGAATCCCAAGTTATTAGGTCAAAAAAAAGTCAAAACTTGTCATTAGGTGAAAATTTATCAACTTTTTTTGCAGCACAGTTTTTTTTCTTAAATATCGATATTTTATTGAAACTACAAAAACAGATATTGATATGCTGTTGCAAGTTTATTTATAATTCTGTAATAATAGTGGGTTTATTGCGATTTTCTGACATAATAATGTTGTTTTGCCCACTACTGGACGATTGAATATTATGTAGGATAAGCATGCTAGGCGAGAAATGTGGTCTTACTGTACTTGTTTTCGTAAATGCTCAATCCATTATGCCTATAGTATTTCAGCTTTATGATGTTCTCGGGTTTGACTTTACTGTAGTTATTGATATACTTATCAATACATCATCCCCAAAGTTAAACATCCAAATATTTTTTTAATTTCGAAGCTTAGAATGCATGAATACACTTCTGGATAAGCCTCAACACCTAAGGCTCAATTATTTTTCAGTTGCAGACGCAGAAAATTTATAGGTCAAATAAAGTCAAAATTTGTAAATTATAAGGTCAAAATTTGTACGTTTTTAGGTCAAACAGTTGGTTGCTCTAGTAATAACCAACAGAAGTTTTTGAACATACTTCCATTGATAAGAAATGCAAGCGCATTTTTCGTTTCCGAAATCAAGGTGCGTTTTTGCCTTCTTGATCGTTTCGTTTCAAGACAATCTCAAAAACATATTTCGTTGATGCCGTTTCATATCTTCATCGAATATTTGCGCGACCCGAGTTTTGTTTTTTTCTATAAGCTACAAACGTTAGTTAAAAGTTGTCCGTTCATGACAAAGGAATTCACCACCGTTTGTGCTGCTATCTTTTCAAATAGCTCAGTGGCCAACTGAAAATGTCTACGTGGCCTACTACTGGGCCATGCCCATAGTTGGGAACCAGTGTGTTAGAGTCACAGCTCCATATGTTTAACAGAACATCATCGTTTTTCCTGTACGCATGTATGGCGGAGCTGTTCTTTCTCTAGCGCTGTTGTTTGTTCTCTGTACTGTCATCAATCGGAGCAATCGCAGAGCGGTCAGAATTTCATTGGTGGTCGAAGCAGCTTACTTTATCTGCGAGATCGGGGGTAAGTTTTTGGTCAGCGGTCTTTCCGTCGCGTGAAACCACGAATATGATTGCGCTAGCTTTGAAGTTCGTTTTTGGTCACGATTCCAGTTTGATACGAATTCCAGCTTTTCATTAATTATTTTCTCGTGGTGCTAATTCGCTCATTTGGCGTTTTTTTTGACAGCGCCTCTCTAATTTATGCTTTCTATCGGTTTCTTCCGGTTATTATATCAGATGATGGATCGATATATAATCAGGTATTGAGGTAAACACATTGTCTGCATAATCTCAACCTGGATTGGTTAGTCACTGGTCGCGTTGATTACAGTTCATAGATGTGCAAAAAGCTTTGTCGTTGCGCTTGATCATTTTTGTTCATATACATAGCTCAGTATGCGTGGGTCTGTACCGTTTGAAACTTACTTCTGCCTGCGTTCACTTTTACGATTGCGTTATCTTGCTCAAAACGCACAGAAACCAAAATCCCTACTGGTTGAGTTTAGCGTGAAAGTTTAAAGGTATGTTGACGGCAATGCAAACTATTAATGGTTTTTTAAAGTCATGTTTCCATTGTTATAAGAATATTGCTTACTAAAAGGCGTTTAACTAAATTCTACCTTTCCTCTCAGTTAAACTCATGACAACTTAAAATTGAATCAACACAACAAGTGCTTGTTTGTACTGCTGTTGCCGTAACTGACCCTTCAAACGATTATTTGAGTTTAAACTTGATGTGAAACAAGTTGAGCGTTTGCTGTTAACTTTAACTTTTATCTTTCAGTGTCCATCACTACCGTTTATCCTCTCCATGGAGCCCACACCACTCTAGATCGTAAATTCGTTTTGACGAATGTTGTTCGTGCTGTGATAGTGTTGCTGTGTGCATTCTATCACGCCAAAACAACTCCCATACGAGATTCCCCCCGAAAAAAAGCAGAATAAGAAACTCCCCGGAAGTTAGCGATCAAAATAAATGGTCAAGTCTGCAAGCACGGGTTTGAGACGACGAAGCCTGTGTTACGATCCCCGTATTGTCTAACTTCATCGTTGAAAGTTTCCGCCCTTACATACAGCGAGAGTGCCTATTGCATCAAATGTATCGTCACCCAGGTTTTGACAGTAAGACCAACTGACGTCGAGGGAGCAAAAAGTTGGCAAGTGTTTTTCATGGTTGACAACTACTCGTGTGAAGAAGTGATGTTTTCAGCTCTACAATTATTATCTGTGCTTCTTGTTTGAAATTTCTCCAACACACAACTCGAGTGGTTTAAAAAGCACTTGACGCTTGGAAAGTTAACTTTGAAGAGAAAATATCGCACAAATAAGGAAAAAAAGTATAAATTCGTACACTTTAAAAAGTTAATTTTGTGAAAACTCTTTAAGCAATCTCGATCTAAAGTCAAACGCTTTGATCGACATCTGTAAGCCTGAAAAAGCTGATAAAGGCTTTTCATTCAAACTCTTTTTTCGCAAAACTTTAAGCGAGCTCAGACTAAAAACTAAACTTTTCGATTTGCATTATCAGGTCCCAGTCTTTGTATAATTGTCGGATGGTCACTGTTAGTCTTAAAGGCGGTCTCGAAAAATCTCAGTAGGCGGTATTTTTGTATGTTCATGCTGGCGTTTGTTGAGCTGGAAAAACTCTTTTGGTGTTGACTTTGACTTTAAATGCCCCGTACTTGACTACGTTGCCACCTGCACAGCTGACCTAATTCCAGTAGGACGCAGGTAATACACTGCAGTCGCTCTGCAAAAAAATTTGTTTCAAGCGGTTGAAATTTTGCAGAAAACACATTGATAATTTCAAAACTTGAAAGTCGACTGTTCCGAATGTGTAGCAATTGTTAATACAGCTGTGAAAATAAGTGGACTGTTTGTTTCTGTTTTGTAATTTACTCGACTGTTGTGTACTGCTGACCGTCAAGAAAACCGTGTCACGAAGTCTTTATCTCATTTAGCGTTTCCTATGCTTTACCTTATCATAAAAACAATTTGAAATTGTAGTTGATGACTCATTTTATTTTTTAAGATTTTTCATGGGCCAGTAACGTACAGGGAATGACTTAATAGTTCTAAGGACTGTTTTTACACAACCTTTTAAGTCAGTCAGATGTATTCTAGCGCTGTACTGATGTACAACTCAACTTACTTCGTAACAGTCATTTTATTGCCTGTCGGTTTGAACGTCTTAGTTTTTGTAGAAACTTTGGCATCGGAAATGCTTTGTTTGAAATAAACCATTTTGCGCGAACATAAACCGTTTTAAGTGCAACATTTTTAGGGATACGAATTGGCCGAAGCATTTGTAAGCTTGGCTTAGTCTCAAATAAAACAAATCACTCGTAACCATGTTGTGGTTAGGGAGGGAAACGTGGTGCCCCCACCTTTTAAAAGTCTGTGCATAACTCTTTGTGTATGTGGCACCAGAAGTTCCTCGGATTGCTGTCTGTGAATTTTTCAACTGAAAAAGTCCAAACTGTGTTAACCGTAGCAAGATATATTTTCGTTCTGCTAAAGCGTTTCTTACACTTTAGCACTACAGCAATTCTCCAAACTGACCAGTTCAGATTGTCTCATTCGTAACAACGTTTGAAGACAACGTTCAAAGTCGTGTAGATGTAACTAAGAAGCCAGTTCGTTTCGACACTGCAGCTTACGCCGAGCTCCAACACGTTCTGCTGCAGCTATGATATGTTTTGTGCGTGACCTGCCCCACATGCCCATGGCGCATCTGCGTGGTCTGAAGAACACAAGCTTCGTCTCGTCACAAACTTCGCCCCTACCTGCGGTTTTTCAGACTTTATCGGTTTTTCCGGTTTCTAGACCAGCCTGACCTCATCACGTTTCAACACTTCGTGGTTGAGCAAACTAATTGCTTCTTTGCACAGAATTCAAAATTAACTTCTGTCTATTTTGCCGGGTATACTGCTCAACTGCATTAAGATATTTCGTCAATTAGTGATATCTTAACTTAACCTTCTTGTGGCAGCCTGCTTACACGCAATGTACAACGATTTGAGGAAAAATAAGAGCATAAGGTTTCTGGCAAATATGAATGTACCGTCATCTTTTGCGATCCAGATCTAACCCTATATTTTTAAAACAGTCCAAAAAATTTTTAATGTAAAGTCCAAGTCCAAATGGAGTCAAAAATTAACAAAATAAAGCTTTTTAACAACAAAATTACGCATTTGTTTCCATTAACTCAGTCCAGATCCGGCCCTGATCCTAAATTTTGAAGCGATTTATAAACCGGATCCCCATCCAAAAAATCGTTATAATTCGGATCCAAGTCCACTCCAATGCTCATCTCTGGTTTCTGGCAGCAACCTGTTTTTTTTGCCTTTGCTGGCGCTCTGTTGTTTGACTGTTAAGCGAAACATTTTGCAGACCAAATCGTGAAGCAGACTGAAGCTTGCTGAGTAGTTAAAGGGCAACACAAACATTATTTTAATCTATAGAAAAAGAAATACCACTGCACATTTTGAAAAACAACTGATTTCATCGAGTGCAAAAATTCATTGAATTTTGCTGACGATAAAAACAGTCGAATTTTGGTATTGTTGCCAGCAACATAAGCTTAAATCTTTAAGAAACTTGATACCCTGTAGATCAGTGGTTTTCAACCTGGGCTCGCGAGCCTTTTTCGGAAGGGTCGCAATTATAGATGGGCAAGCGCTTGAGTCACGGCTGCTAGAAATAAGTTTTAACATGTAAGTTGCAACTGGACGACGAAAGTCATGGTGTCCTTTCAAAGCAGACCTGTTCATAACAGACCACTCGAAACAGGTCACGTTCGTAACAGACCTGTTCATATCAGATCCGTTCGTAAAAGATCACGTTCATAGAAAAAACTTTTGATAGTCTTGCACATAGAAATGCAGGCTACTGGTTTATTTTGAATATTTACGATGTGCTTTGTTGCCCAAGCTAGCATTTTCGTGAGCTGTGGAGGAATAATACTCACAAACTTTGCAAAGTAGTAAATTTAGGGTGAGGCATTTATAACTACATTAGGCGCCACTTTTGAAATTCAATTTGTCCCACCTTAAATTGTGTCGATCAAGTTTTGTGCAGGTGAAAACATGTAGGCCTAATTTTCTTGCCAATTCTACTTTATCGTAATGCTTTAAAATCAGTGAAGCTCAAGCCGGTAACCAGCTTGCGACACCAGGGGTGGCGAATAGCTTTCTGAGAGAGACCTAAATTTTTTAAACGTTGTCCAATGGTTTTAATATATGCCCAACACATTTTTCCAAGAGGAGGCGAAAATTTTTCCAGGGAAAAAATTTTCTCCTCCCCCCTGCGCCCCACCCTAGTTACGGGTTTGCGGAAGCTTGAACGTATTACCAATACGATTTGATGTCTTGTTCGAGTTGCTTAAAGTTACAAAGACGATAAATATTTTTCTTGCGCATTTCCGTTTTTCAAAAAGCTGTAAATCTTATTAATGTTACTGGGCATCATGCATGCAGCCGCACCCCTACCAAAATCTCCACTGATACCCTCTTACCAGTAGCAAAAGCAAGTTTGGCCTAAGCCTACTTCACGAAATTATTTCAAACTATTTTTACCACTAGTGGAATACCACACAGGGTAAAACGTCGGACAGAAGCAGTTAACCATCTTTCGCGGTCTCTAGGAACTCGAAAAATCCTAAAAATCATTTTATCGAAGCTGAAATTTATAAACCAACAGAATCAGTAATACCACACCAAACTCTGTTTCAACATCAACTTGGTTATGTGTGGCCTAACATCTAACATGAATAGCTCTTCACACAAAACCTGACAAATGTCAATATCATTTTTGAAACCTCTCCAAATACAAAACCTAAAGAGAAAAAAGTGGGGGGACGTGCTATATTATATCCCCAGCGTCTGAAAAAGTGGGGGGTCTCGTCCCACGTGTCCCCTACCAAATTCCGCCCATGTCCAAATTCAGCACAATAAGCTTTGCATTTAATATTTAAGTCCCTATGTCTGTGCAAGGAAGAAATGGTTTATTTAAAGGTTATACAAAAAAATAACCCCAGTGGACGTTTTTGTGTCAGGAACCAGAACGCAGCCAGGATTTTTCTAAGGGGGAGCTGAAGTTGTGGAAGCAAAGCCTTGAAAAGGAAAAATTGTCTGTGATTAGAATAGTCAAGGAAAGCACGTAATTTGATGATAAACAATTGACTGTACTCACCACGAAAACTGGGAGTCCTTCCAACTAACCTGCCATCTTGTTTCTTTGATATTCTTTCCTGACGACCACAAAAC
>JGI24159J19872_10004074_pt1 | contig 18515 bp, 14 predicted proteins | sample Ectturendosymbi4_FD_19872 | JGI IMG/M metagenome (IMG submission 19872) | reverse complement strand
AAAAATTGAAGTTTTCTTGTGTACTTTATGCGCATTCTCAATTCGTGTGTAGTTTAGCGACATTCGATCTTGCAAACCAGGATGTGCGCCAGCCAGTACAGCCGCACACTTTCTATGCTCAACTGCTCGTATTCGACAAGACATCAGCGCAGCCTCATTTTGCCGTTGTTTTGTTCTGACGCAGTAATGAGTGTGTTTTACTCCCCTGTTTCAACACGCAGCGCATATTTTTGCAATTATGAATTGCTGTGTCGTAGCGTTGAGTTTATTTTCCTCCGACATCCTAACTTGGAGCGCTGATAGTTTATATTCAGTGCAATGACACGAAATCAGGGGAGTGCGTGTAGAAGATTTTGCCTGTTATGTAAACAAACTTCGCCAAAACATTGGTTTGGAAAGATGAATATGACGTCACAAAGAGCGCACACCAAATACAAATGACCACCATCTGCCATTGAATGAAAAACCCCCATGAAAATTTTCTGCCTACGCCACTGGCATAGACTCTCGAAACGTCAACAATAAATACTGTATTGTTATGACACCAGTGGAGCAAAGTTTGTAGCCAGTAAACTTTTCCTGGTGACAGAAACAGCATACTATGTTCACATTATGTTAGCTTTACGTTTGCCTGGGGTTACTGTTGGCTACTATTTAATAATTTTTGCCTTTATTGCTCAGTGCTGGGGTTTAACAGCTAAGCTCTAACGTTGCAAGGGAAATTCGAATTTCGCAAGTGTCTCAAAGTTATTAGGTGTTGTTTAGGCAATTCTGGCAAAAGTGGCGAGGCCCACCCATATCTGGTGGCGAGCCTGGCTCAACCCTTCGTAATAAAGTTCAGGTTGCATTCCTGCCTGCATTCATTTCAAGAATGTTTCAGTTGGCAGACGAAGTCTCGTACCTACGATTGAAATAATAGCATCAGTATCCTAACATTCATACCAGTCCCTTGTATCTGATAACTTCACCACTCGCAATATCGGCTGCAGAAATTATCTCACAGCAAATATGCTGAACTGAAGTTTTAAAAATCTAGATAGTGTAGGTTTACCATACGTTCCGTTTTAGCCGGGACAGGTTTCAAAAGATTTGTCCCTGCGTCCCGGTCAGTCACCCAAAAAAGTCCCGGTTAGACATCTAGTCAGCCACCACAGCCCTAAACGAATATCGGCATGGTGTGGTTGGTCTGCTTAGGCAACTTGCTGAAGAATGATGCGTGATCTTGTTTTTTCTTGTTTCGCTGTGTTAGATGCAAAGGTAAATACTGCGTCAGAAATGCATTATTTTAGTTTTTCTTGGTGTCTTAACTATAGGAATCCAAAATAGGTCCATGCTCCAAGCAAGACATGAACCCCGTTTGTCTGACAAGGCTCGTTGTTCTGAAGCGTTCCGGTTTTCAATCACAAAAATATGGTGTGCCTAAGGTCATGGATTTGATGAATTTACTAAAACAACACAAAACGTTAGGCAGGTTTACTAGTAGCCTATGCATCTGACATACTGAAGCCATGACTGCACTGAGTACAGAATCAGGTATCTGTATTTGGCTAGCCTACTAATTTTTACACTGCCCTGATCGTTCGGTCTTCATCTTGATTAAAACTGAAAAGTTCTCATTTTCGGAAATGTTGCGAAAGTAACTTTATCTGTGACCGTTTGCGAAAAAGTTGTACCATGGTTGAATAAACACGATGATGTCATTGAATGAAATTTCATGAAAATTGCCCCCCGAAATGAAGAGCTGGTTGCGCCACTGGACGACACAAGTTGCTCGTGACACTCCGAAAGCAGTTCAGAAACCCCATACAAACGAAGCTGAACTGAACATTTTGCACTATCGGCTTCACATTGATGAAAGTGCAGTACAATAGAAGTCTATGTTATCTATTGTCCGCCGAAATTTTTAGTTTATATTCCCAATGTATGCCAAAAAACACACTTTACGCTCGCGAATGTTCACGATATTTTCATATTTTTTTCAGATTCAAGTAAAAGCCAAGGTATATTGTTTGCCGCACGCTTTTCACTTTTTTCTCGAAGCGTTTGCAAATTGAAACTGATGTATTAGCCTCTTGTTGGTCGAGGTGTTCAACAGACATCTAAAAAAATTGGTGAATTCTTTTTCCTGGCACATAATTCTTAGCCGGTCATTTTTAGTTTGCCCATTCAAAAATGGATTTTGTTAGCGTTGATGTTTGAAAACTTAAGCGAAATTTGATATTGCAACCTGAGCTACTTTTTTGGTTTCAAGCTTGTCCTCTGGCTGAACTTGTGTTTGGATAAATTGCTTTCTCAAGCTAATTTTCCGAGATCCCAGCTTTTTTCATACTAGTTAGTTCAATTGTGGGTTTTAAATTTAAAGTACTTTTTCGATTTTGTTCAAGAGTTAATAGGCAGGCTGGTATATAGCGCGTTTTCATGCTACTGTGCTAAAACGGGCAGTGGTCCGTGTGTGATGTACAGCAGGCTTAAAAGTTCACGTTCCGTTTCACAAGCGCTGACATCTAGTAAATGAAACTAGATATGATTTTGTTACGTTTTATCTGAATTTTACGTTAGGTTATTGACATCAGGGTTTATGTTGGGGATACTTTCGTATTCAAAAAGCCAAGGCGCTATTGCGAGTAATCGCGCTTTCTTTCTTGCCTTTCACGAGCACACGATAGACGAAAAAAATTTCGTAATTTTGCAGATGAAACAAGTTCAGCCAATGCTTTCGGTTCCGGTTCGGAAATAACAACGAACAGCCCCCTTTTTCCTGTTGCTGAAAAAGGACGAAAACTATTACGCTCATTCAGATGTGTTCTTCAAGTTATTAAACAATTGTGGCAGTGTCAAGAAAGCACTGCAGTTAGATAATGCCTTTTCAGTCATTTTCAACTGCTCCAATAAACGCCAAGTCTCTATCCGCAATGGTTGGGCAAGCCCTATGTTATACGTGAAGCCTTGCATATAACAAAGTAGAGATTCACTTGCTACTTTCGTATGCGGCAAGGCCAGGGATATCTAGAAACTAGACTGGATATCCCTGGGCAAGGCTCATGAAATTCCAAAAACAGATTTAAGAGAATCAACTTGATTTCACTACTGCCTGTTGGTTCATCGCCGCTACCCACGATAATAAATGCCTGCAGCGATTCCATGGATTCAGCAGAGCTCTGTGGTTTTGATTGCAACATGAAATCCGATTCAAACCTTGATGAGGCCGTAGTTGCATGTTAAGTGGCATACTTGGTTTGCCAGCATGTTTATGACTCGATGTTTGCTGTTGTGTTGGAAAGTTTTTACTCGTTACCTTGTCCCTAGCTTTATTGTTTCACAGACGGTTTTGCTGCAACGGACTAATTTCGTTCAAAATCACTTTTCCACTTCAGATGCCGCACAGATCACAAACTTTTACTCACTTTTAATGGGAATACGGTTGTCTGCTATAAATGCGACTCAAATCTACAGTAGAACTTTAGCAGATTGTTTTCTCACTATAACTATCTCACATTCAGTCAGTATACCAACCACAGCAGTTGAAGGCGAAGACGCTGCATAAAAAACAAAACGGACATTGCAAGTGGTAAAAGTCCTTAGTTATGCGTTGCAGAGGAATTGAGAACTGGACCAAAAATTCAACTTCAACAATTTTCCTAAAGTTTTAATTATTTTTTCCTAGATTAAAACAACTGATTCGTTGGCTTACGGAAGTGTTACCAGCCTAAAATTTCAAGAAAAACAAACTTCTGAAAAGACCGAAAAAAATAAAATGCGTTTAATTTGTAAATTTCCTCATATTTATGAAGCAGCCATCGTTTTTTCCGCACCGCTTATTCTGTTCCTGTGCAGGAACATAGCTGCCCTAATCCTAGCAAAGGTCTGGTTTTCGCAATGCGCTTCAAACATCCCAAGAGGTTTTACATTGTTTGACTACGTATGAATAAATGAGGGGAATTTGTTGCTTGCGTGAGGAACGGGATTTACTCTTCCCAAAGCAAAATATGGGGGTAGAGGGGTCGCTCCATTCAGAGGCACTGAATTTTTCATAGTTACTTGCTGAAAAGGATCACAATGCGGTGGTTAAGTTTTTGGACAGAAACACACTTTCCGTTCACTACTTGCACATATTTGTAAGTACGAAAAAATTATTGCCTGTTTCCAACGACAAACGTAGAGACCAGAACTACACATTTTCTCAAAACTCAGGCAAGACTAAAAATCATGTCGCGATGTACTCTGAACCGCAATCTTTTTAATACGGCGGGAAGATGGTTGAGTCGGTGAGAAAAATTAAAAGTCAAATAAATCGAAAATGCGCGCCAATCGAGTAAGTTTGTTCATAAGCACATTATTGAAACAGTAACGGAAATTAGAGCAGATAAAGTCTATCATAAAGCAAGCAACGAAAGCACGCCCTCTGCAAACATCAGACCATTCAAATATTTCGGATTCACGATTTTAAACTTAAGACCAACGAACAGTTCAAACCATTTGAGTCATTGTTGCAAGTCACGGCAAACGCAAGGTGAAAAAATTTGTTTTCCAAATGGAGGATTCGAGTTAATATGTGAAACAGGGAATCACTGCTGTTTCTTGACTGTGGCTTCTTCAGCAAAACCAACAAGAAGCAGATCCATTATCTTCATGCGTTGACCTGCGATTGCACGGGTCACTGGTCCTGCTGGAGTTTTATCAGGTCGGCATAAAATCCTTTCTTCTTTTTCAGTTGTTCGTGGTTGCCAACCTGAATAATACAACCTTTTTCACGAAACAACTGATTAAGTGGGTATGCCGGCAGGAAGCGACCCATTGAAATTATCGCATAAAACTCGTAATATCGCACGCGATTCTTTTTTCATTGACAAACTAATCTGTGTGGAAGATCGCTTTTTGGATACACGCAAAAGATTTAAGCAGGATAAAAAAACTTTCGCATCTTAATTCGGCAGTTTTTTTGCCTTATTTCCTTACAGACCTAAACGTGGCTTCTATCCTCTGCGCCGCGCGTGGATTACAATTCGTTGATACAAACTGCAGCCTCCACCAGTTTACTCAACGCAAACACCCGCCTCACCTCAACCACCTTTCCTTGCTTCATTACAGCGATTACGTCGGCGTTACGTATTGTGCTCAGNCGATGCGCAATGATGATGACGGTGCGGTTGGCCATGACGCGGTCCAACGCGTCCTGCACAAGACGCTCCGATTCCGCGTCCAACGCGCTCGTCGCTTCGTCCAGGATCAGAACGGCTGAGTGGAAAGAATGAGGTCGTTTGAAATTTCGATATTTTCTCGGAAGCAGAGGTGTTCCGAAATTTTTGAATACGGTGTCAAGCGAAATACCTGACCTGTTACTGTTTGTCAGTTATTTTGCTTCTCAGGATAAGAAAATAAAGTTTGGAAATTACTTTTTTGATGTGTGTTGTCTAAATTAAAACATTTAGGTTAGATGTCAAGTACCCACAACAAGCTATAATACAGGAATAAAGGAATAACTTAAACCCACTGAAAAATTTTGGACTTAGTCTTAGACCTCAATTAATTTTCTTTTTCTCACCCAAACCCCCACCCGACACACTTACCTAAACACGAATCCCTATTCATCAGTTTTCTCAGCGTATTTGGTATGTACGGCAGTGCTCTGTGGATGAGTACACCCGCGTGAAGTCAGAAATTTCGCTTCACACCGAAATTTTTTCAAATTTGCGACTCCGACTCCTGTTCAAACATCCAGATCCGTGGCCATCTCTGCTCGGAAATCAACGAACGGCAAAAGAAATTCGAGGGTAGAAAAGTTGGCAACGTCGTGCGGAAAACCTATATGCAGAATGTGGTTATACGGATCTGGTACTGAACGAAGGGCAACTAACTTTGCTGCGGTCAAAATGGCAAAGAAAACAACGCCATGAAAACAATTGTTTAAAGGTGGTGAAACTGGGATACAAAACACTGTGTGGAGACGGACGTTGATCGTGGGAAAAAGTTTGGATAGATCGTAAATCGGTTCCAGAAGACCTAACAACCGGAAGTGCTTCTTCCTAAGAGCGCAAATAAGTCGAGAAAAAGAATCATACCTTTCTGGGCTAGCAGGAAGAAGTGCTGGTAAACAGCCCTCCGAAATGAAAATCGTTACAACAAAACTTCTCGAAGATCTGTTTTTTTTTTACTTGGATTTTTCAGCAGAGCCCTGGCAATGGCTATTCTTTGCTTCTGGCCTCCTGACAAGGCCGTTCCCCGTTCTCCGACGATCGTGTCGTAGCCGGCCGGGAACGTGCTGATGAAGTCGTGCGCGTTCGCGAGCCTGGCCGCCTCCCTCACTTCGGCCGGAGTTGCGTCCGGCTTCCCGTACAAGATATTTTCTTCTACTGTCCCGGAAAACAAAACGGGTTCCTGAGGAGTGGGAAAGGAATTCGTGTGAGAGAGGTTTAAACAACGTCGCATGAATCAGGCCTTTTGCTGCGCACCCAAGCAGAAAGTTATATATAACTGATATTTATGAATTTATTGCATTTTGTTATTTTACGCACTTGTGGGGGCAGTGACCCCATGACACCTACGGGCGTTGCTCTCTGCCCTGACATTCCTGACGACATGTTTTCTATGTGGTCGGGGTGCTAAACAAACTGAACTGATACAATTTTGCGTATCGCGATCTCTTTTCGGCTGAAAAGCCGGTAAATGCTCAAGGAATGTCAAATAACTGTGTTTGTGTGGGAAACAGCAAACAATAAGGCTTTTGTTTAAGGATTTTCGGAAAAATTTCGATTTGTTTCCAGGTGATTTTGCAGGCTATATCACGCAGCGGTTTTCGAACCGAATTTGTGACCGGCAGCATCGTACACAAGTTTACGAGCGATTTCGGCCAAGCTGAAGCAGGAATCCAAACAGGGTACTGCGAATTCCTGTTTCCGCCCTTGGTCGTACAGGGATGGCTAAAAATAGTAATCGGTAAACATACACCAACGAGAAAAAAGCACAAGGCGAAACCGTTGAGATCAGTTGCAACTTACACGGTCACGCGCGCACAGACCGGGAGCCAACGTGTTTTTCTAGAGTTTTCCTGCTGGGTACAAACAGTTCGCACAGCGTGTCCACTGATCACGTGATTTATCAGCTTCCTCTTTGCGCTGAAACGCTTTTTTGTTTGCAGCGCTTGGCATGCATTTTCAGCTTCCTGTGCTTTTCGCGAAGAAGCTTTCGGTCACTTGCTTCAGAGCAACACGCATCTTTTGCGGGTCAGACGTCGGTCAGGGATGACGTTGCAGCGATTTCGAAGCTGCGGTACGGAGTCCGTCAATTGAGGTGCCGCGCTTTTGTAAAAACACGTTAAACATCCTCGCTGTGTTCAACCGCCGCATGGCATTTCGCGAAGCGTGGCAACGCACACAACAAAAACTTGACAGATGTTGCGCTCATACCTCTATCTTTTATCATCTCAGTTGAATAGAGAAAAGATAATTATAATAGAAGGTGATGAAAGCCACTTCAAAAATTTCTATCTGTCTAGTCTATTGTTACGGCATTATGGATACAAATGTTGTGTAAATGCAAGGCAAACGTGAACTGTCGGCTTGCCCAAGCACGTGCTGATATGAAGTTTTTTCATTGCTACTCCAGTTGCACAAGACCAGACTATTGCTGTTCAGTATGTGTGCTGAGCTACATGCAGACTACTGAGTGTTTTACTAAAGTTTAGTGCATACCAGCTGTCAAGTCACGCTGAAAGAATACGCGCGAAATGTCACGACGTTGATCATCCAATGATAAGCAATCGTCATTTCTTAGTTTTAGGCTTGAGTAGTTAATATCGGATGAGTTTACTTAATTAATTCCAGTAAGGCTTAGTATGGCAAATAGCAAGGCGTCATTCCTTTTTTATAGCTGTTTATGTGATAAATCAAAAATGCTGCAAAGAAAAACACTAGATAATTTTGCGCGATTTTTTGCAGCAGTAGCCCTAAAACTTAATAAAATGTTAGTTGGCTAAGCTAATACCCGCGATTAATAATTTTCAAAGTCAAGACATTGCCATGACGTGAAAATTGTAAGCTAGTGAATTATAGCCCACTAGCACATAAACCTGAAAATGAAGCGTGTCAAAGACAGTGGAGCTACTTTCAGAAATATAACTGGAGAAGAAGACTTAAAAGCATAAGGGAGCCATCCTGAATATTGTTAGCTCTTCTAAACCCTCCTTATTACCATTAGTGAATTAAAACCCGTAGGATAGTGGTGAGTTCCGAGCATTAAACACGAGATCTCGAACTGCGGTTACGTCACTAATGATTATGTCATTAATGCTGTGCACACAATCATGCATTGTCAAAGATTTGACCACATCAAAACCAAGCGTTTGAGATCCCTACTATTGCGCAATAATTCCCTTCACGTTTCTGCGTTCAATTTTTTTCGTTCATAATTGGCCTTGAGGTCTTGCGGTAACTAAGCCTAAATTGTCTACTGGTTAATTCGATTGCTCACATGATCAACTGATATCATCACTACGTTGTAACCCGCTGCAGGGGGCGGCATTTTCGGAAAAAGCCAGGGCGGCAGTTTGTGATCCTACGGCACTGTCCTGAGCAGTCGCGAGCTGGAGTTTAGCCATCATCACGTCTTGGGTCAGAGTGAATCATATTCACAAATTAAAGTGCAGATATTAGCAGAGAGACACCTCACGAAAGAAGTCATCGACATCACACCAGTACGAAGTCACGTAAAACGTTAAAATGAAGATATTATCACCAACGGCTGTTCCATGGGATGTCGGTCTCACCTGGTTGATGAATCCGATCACTTTGCCTCTGAGCCAAGAAGGGTCGAGCTTTTTAAAATCAATCCCGTCCAGTGCAACGCGGCCTGATGTGGGTTCGTAAAACCTTTCAGCAATACTTGCGATAGTCGACTTCCCTGCGCATTGCAAGCATTTGATCGCAAATGACCAGAATCATACTACAAGACATAGAGACGAACTCCTATCGTTGTCAAAATTCTTCGGCGCCACTCAACAAACTACCCGGGGTCGCGGTTAGAGTTGGTGTACTGAAAAATCAAATAAAATCAGTAAAGTTCTGCACACAACAGAACGCAGTCACCTACACAAGTGTCAAATAACGAAGTACTGTAGTGTCCCAAAAATGACGCTACCCTTTGATTTCGAGAGCAGAACGAAGCAGATCTTTCAGAGCACCAGACAAAAGTGAAAATCTCATGCTTTGTTACGTCCATAGGTTTCATTTTAAAGTCAATCATCTTTAATATATAGCTCACATTTTTAGGGCAAAACGACATTATCTCACGCGTACCTTGTCGTGCATTTAGTAATGGCGCGCCACTGCAACGTATACTTGTTAGACCATGGGTTCTTAAACTGGGGTACATGTACCGCTAGGGATACACTTGCCTACCTGAAGGGGTACATTTAAGGTTAGCAATAGAAAGGAAATATATATTTATATACATATCATTTAGTTCCAAATTTTTATACATATATCAGTGCGTATTGTTTTCAAAAATCATTGTATGCTTATTGTTAAATGTATCTATGGCTATTCACGATAAATATTTGGAAAAGAGTGGATCTGTCCAATAGAAAGAAACGTTAGGGGTAGAAGCTCATCTGTCGAAATGCTAAGTGATACATGGTCAGAGAATGGCTGGGAACCCCTGTGTTAGGTTACTACCGTCTAACCTAGAATGTCTATGGCTTCAGTTCAGAATGTAAGTTCAACCAAAACAGTTCTCCGTGTTAAAAATTCAAAAGCGTTAGTATAACCTGCAGGCTTCACCAGCGATTCCCAAACTTCAGTTTCGCACGACCCGCTCTCCGAACATCCACAGCAGCGACGCGGTAAGCGCTTGCTGCTAACTTTCAAAGCTTGAAAATCTGTAGCACCCGCCCAGCAGAGGTCGTGTTTTCGTCAGGAAACGTATTGTTAACTTTCGCATATTGAACTGCTCGCCAGGTTAAAAAAATAACAAAAGGTGGCTGACTCAGCGCTGAGATACAAGCTGTTCTGTTGCAACCTCCAAACTATCCTTTGGAAACTGTATGAGATTTCAGTTTTTATTAGCGATTAAAAGTTTTAGCCTGATTGCCTGCTACGTAAGACAGAGAAGGGTAGCTGTATAGCCAGTGTTTTGCTATGGACTTCAAGGAATGTTTATGGTAGCTATTGCGTTGACGCTCGACAGACAAATCGCTTCCGAAGCTTTTCGCAACCAAATTGAGCAAATGCCCGAGGGGTGCGAAGATCGCAATCAACAACAATCCATTACGCCCAAATAAGTAGAGCTTGATTGAAGTAGAAATAACCGCTAGGCGTTGATTAAACTACGTACGTTTAAGCCAAACGCGTAGTTCCGTACTTTAACGTTCGTTGTGAAAAGTCACCGACAATCAATAGCACTTGAAAGGTGTTTTCCACGGAGTTTTTCTGAGATTTACAGAAACCAGATAATATTGAGACCACATGTGCCCCAAGATAATAAAAAAGATTCGAAGGCAGGGGAACAAAGCGTCATGCAGCGACGTACCTGCTCCGGACAAACCACACAAGGCAACTTTCGTGCAGGGTTCGACGTCCAGGTTGACGTTGCGCAGCACTTCGTGGTCGGGTCGTTGAGGATAAGCGAAGCAGACGTCGTGGAAGCGAAGACGGCCAAGCAGGCAGTGATAAGGGATGGTCTTGCCTCCGGTGATCGGGACGCTGAAACGATAAACGTGTACGCACTGATAAAAAATGACGCAGCAGAAGCGCCACATCAGCGCGTGAAGAGACGTTCGGATTCATGACAACTCCGGTCTCGCGACCGGCACAACTTGAGGCTTACAATCGTTTTAGTTTTGTTTTGATGTACGCTGTGTGTCATCACTACAATGCAAGGTCGTCTCGGTGAAAAGAAGTACTGGGCTGCAGGTGCGCAGTCAGGTTTTGGTTATTGGAGGACAGTGAGGCCAAGCAGCAAACAGCGGGGTCGTGTTTGTGTGAATGGCCTGGTTCGGCTAACGCGACGAAGCTTGTCGTTTGGTGGAACCGCACGCTTTATTTTCGCAACTTCTGCCCCTTCATTCGCACATGCAAACGAACCCGCCGCAGTGAGACGAACCTTTCAGGAGTAACAAGGAGAGGGAAACAAATTCTCCCAAGAGTTCGCTCACACTCGTTTCGGATTTTCAGAGCGCGCATTAAAATAAAGTCATCACAATGTCCGATCACTAAATTACGCCAAATTTCAAACAGAATCCAAAAACGTCTCCAACTAGTGCCCACGTTAGTCAAATATGCATGTTTTGCACCTAAAACACAAAGCATGAAACGGGGTGACTAGGGGCGTAACGAGGGGCGCATGATTCCCCGGGCGCCAAAAAGTTCCAGCAATGTTGCAAGTACTTTCTTCATTACAGTACATTTGCTTCCGAAAGACCTCAGGTTCGAACATGGGGGTGCCATACTTGCTCTTTTGTTCTTGCGCCATCTAACCTCGCTACGCTCCTGGGGGTGACCAATTCTTAATTGGGGCCAGACCCTAATGGCGTCGTCCGGCAAGGCGGGCAAACGTACGTTGGTTTGGCGTCAATGTACTCGAACACACGAGCGCCAGCACTGATCCCCCTCACCGCTGATCCTGATAGAACGGACAGCGATCCCAGCGAGCGCTGAATCATTTGTGACGAAACAAGAAACGACATAAGCTGACCTGAAAAACAACGGACGAAGATTAGCGGATGAATACTAAACAAGACGGAATTACACTGCTGAGAAGATACTTTAAGGCCAGTTAGAAAGACGCACAAAACCGTAAATTGTCGAGTCAAGTCAAACGACTGAACTCATTTCGAGCCCGGCGCGTTCATACAACTACAGTTAAGACGCAATGAACAGGCTAAGCAGGAAACTGATCTCTCTGCAAGTATTTACTGAACCTACCGGCGTTAATTTCATTAACAGTGACCAGGTATCCACCTGCATAGATCACGCCCAGCACAAGCCCGTTCAATACAATGTTCGTCGCTGCCTGGAACACTCCGATTCCAAAACCCAGATACTGTGAACAAACGGAAGCAGCGGCTAAGAAGTTCGTAAAACACAGCGGTAGAAATAGGCAAGGTGTTTCTTTGATCCTTTTGCTGAAGCCTAAACTTCATTTTTTCGGTGACGATGTCGCTGAAAGGGCAATTAAACCGGTCCATTTCCCAAAACTACCCTATGCGTCGTGAAGTTCCGCTAGAGGCGGAATCTATTTGAATTCGGAAATATAGGATCACTTCGACACCTTGACTTGACAAACACCACATGCACTTTCTGATACCATTTGGTGAAAGCTACCATTCATTCTCGCAAGAGACAGTACCACCAGTTTCCGTCATAACAAGCAATGCTGGTTATAACATTTTGATTCTGGAGCAGATCAAATGCTGACATGCAGATTGAAGAAATACGTCCAGCAAATATCCGAAAATACCAGCTCATTCGTAAAAGCACTTTGCGCTTACCTGACTAATTTCACAGGACTTTTTGGCCAGTTTCGCGTACGATTCCGCTTCCCAGGTTTCATTGGAAAAAGCGCGAACAGTTCGGAAGTTGGAAATCACTTCGTTGGCTTTCGCGGTGGCCTCAGCGACTTGTTCTTGCGAACGACTGATCAAACACAAGGAATCTGATCAACGCTCGAAACTGTATGAAATCAACGAAACACAGTGTAGCGAGCGTTGCATGGACTGGATAATGCTGTTTTGGTCTATTCATCTGCAGTAGTATAATGCGGTGTTTCTCAACTTTTTTAGACCCGCAATACACTTTGCAACTCACTTTCCTTCACACGGCACATCAAAGTTAACGACTTAAATGTAACTGAAAGAAACGCCCTCTTTGGAAAGGGGTAAAGCTGAACTTCACGCTTGTTGCTTTATCTACCGTATAAGAGTACGCCAACTATAGTCTTGCGGCTCATATTTCAACACATGGCTTGTCGTATGCTGCAAATTCTTTCTCAGTTGTGAAAATTTCGCGGCGCACCGGCTGGAATGCATTGATAGAGGGCACAATAAGCCAAACTAGTAACAAAAAAGTTATCCGTGGACAATTTTCATGTTCCTGTTCCTGTTTATCAGGGTCGCGGAGTCGAAGGTTTTTAGGTGGAGTTGGATTCCTAAGAACACTAGGAGTCCACTTGAATCATGCTGGTTGCTAAAAAATTGTTGATAGCCAAACTTCATTCACGTTAAGTAGTCGGGAGTCGGTGTCGGAAATTTTGGAAAGCTCGGTGTCGGGGTCGGGCATTTTACCTCCCGACTCCGCAACCCTGCTGTTTATGTATAGGTTACTCATAGCGAAAACAAACTCACAGACATAAATCACGAAAAGGCGGAACTTTTCTGTGAAGTTTTTTTTCACACAATGCCAAAAACGCAAAAAAACTGTTTTTTGGAAAACCAGGAGTGGAAAGGAAGAGACAAAAACACAAATTAATGGTGAAAACGCAACAATCTTACGCAGAAAGAGATCGCAGCGACGCGCCCATTAAAGCTCCTCCCAAAACCAAGAGTGGAATGGAAATCGCCACGACCAACGTCAGCTTCGCACAGGTGGCATACAATGCGAAAATGCAACCGCTGGTTTGCGCCACACACCTAACGCCTTGTGACACACAGAGTTTGAAAGAGCTCTTGAAGTCCTAAAACAAAGTTTGTTTGTAAGAAATATGCTCCGAATATCTTTCACGCTTGGGACGTGCACGTAACAATACATAAAAATAGATGAATTCAATCAAAAATATGAATCCAATACAGCTGAATAAAATCATCTTTATCTTAAGCACTCTGCACTCGCCTGGACATCTGACGTCAACCTGTCAATCAACTCCCCGGTTTTGTGTTCGTCATAAAAAGACACATCTTGGTGCAAGAAGCTTTTGAACAGATTCTGGCGAAGTCGACAAGCAATGTTTTCACCCACCTGACTGAGAAGAGCGATGTACGCGCACGTTGTCACGCCCTGCATATAGAAGCGTGCCGTCAGTAAGGCAGAAGCAAAATGTAATGCGGTGCTGAGTCTAAACTCATTCATCGATGAATTAAAATTTGCAACATCCAATTAAACAAAAATCGCGCAATTGGGACGTAAAGCTTGTATTTGCGCAGAAGACACAATGTGTACCAATAGCAGAGCCAAGCAGGCAGTTAGGTGCGCCTAAGGCACAAAAGAAAAACGCATGTAAGGTAGAATTCTATCAAAGCAACAGATGAATATCCTTTTTTCATTGTAAACGTTTACCAAAACAATGAGGTCAGCCCTGCATTGTTTTGTTTCTTGGATGATAAAATTACTACCGACTGATCAAACGCACATCAAAACTGTTAAAATAAGTAGTACTGTTGCATTGAAAGGTACCACGCCAACCCAAAGGCCTGTCTTGCCTATGTATGAGCTTCAGTTGCGCAAACACATTCATCAAACACAAAACAATTTCGATGATATTCACACAACAATCCAACAGAAATGAAATGTCTGAAACCCAAGCAGCTTACTCTGCAATCAATCAATCACTTATCAACTTCAAAGTAACCACGCCTGACATGATTTACATTCATGGTGATCCCGATGATGATGGCAACACAGTCTTTGGCGCACTTACCTGTGCAACATACAAAGCAATAAGCTGCTTTGCTGGTTCTCGTAAGGCATTGATATAGTCAGCAACATCATCAACACCAGCTTGCATATTTTGATTGAGAACATTAATCAAATCACCTAAAGCTTGAGGAATTTTCATATTCATCACAGCACCCAGTAATGCACTCTGCAAAACAATGCGTGAAAAATCTTATTCATTTTCAAACCAAACCAACATTCCCTATCGGAAAGGTCGTAGGAGCAGCAGTCTAGGAGGTCTTAATGCACCTTATAGCTTTCAGCAACCTCTGGTAGTTCTGCAGGCTCGACCAACCCAGGTTGGAGATGTAATCCTGCACCTGGTTTTGGTCGGCTTCTGCGTCGCCGTTCCTGGGTGTAACCAACAAAACTCGCGTTGCAGCAACCTTAATTTCAAGTCCTTTTTGGTGATGATACAACGCTGCTGTTTTCTAGAAAAAACGTAAGAGATCTAGAAACATACGTTTATAGAAAACTTGGTTGCATTCAGAACTGGATGGCAAAACAAAAATTAACCAAAAATTAAAAAAAACGAACTTCAAAAGTGTAAATTGACGAACTTCATGTTCAAAGCGACTAACAAAATATTCCCAGCAAATATCACACAAGATTATATATTCTCATCGAGTCCTTACATAAGCACCCGGCAAAAACAAAAGAAGCTCTTACAAATCCCTCACTATTAAACAGCAAATGATCAACGTCCCTCAGCTTATCAAGGGCTGTGCAACGAGATTCCAGAGGAAATTTAATTTCCATCGATTTTGTTCTCTCTTAAAAAATTTCTTGCTTCGTGCAATTTAATCCTAACACTGTTGTTCACGTCACTATGATCCAACCTTGAGAAGCTGTTTTCTACTTGACATTTTCTATGACTGTAGAGACTAATATGTTTATTCTTACTTCAACCGAGTATTAGCGGTGGACAAAGCGCCATTTTTCTTGTGTGCTGTTTTCAAAACTTGTTTTTAATATATTGCAGTCGGACTGAGTAATGATCTGACACTGGTTGTGAAACCCGCCCACAGTATTCGCTGTGGACGACGCGGATAACAAATTAAGGTAAAGTTGTCCTGCTTTGGAGCATTCTTGACACATGGCCAAACCACCGCATGTGGGATCTCTCTGTTCAGAGAAGGGAGCCTAAACTCAGACCTCAACAAATTTCCCAGTTTGCGACCGTCGGTCGTGCAGCGTTATACTGTGGAATGTTTTTGTACTTGCGATCATGGGCATTGGGGACGCAGGGGTGCAAACCCCATGGATTTTGAAATTTGACATTTTTCTATTACATTTTTAGCAAAAAACGTTGCTTTCTTAGTTTCAAGAGGAAAAATGAAATTACACTATTTTTGGCCCGCCTTGGAAAAACCTTTTCAGCTACCTCTGGAAAAATCCACTATTGCTCCCCCCTGGAAAAAATCCTTCCGACACCCATGCTTGCTATAACAGCCTTTGGGTCATTGTCCAGGATTCATGAACATAGGTGAGAAATGGGCCAAAGACCTATTTGAAAACCGAAAGCATTGCGATGTTTGAAAGATCCAGCTTTGTGACCATGGAATGATAAAGTGCACACCATACTGAGCTTACTATACTAATGGCTATGTGGGGCATGGCCCCAAAAAGTTAAGATGCATTGATATGCACTATGAGCGGTCAATGCCGTATACTTGTGAAACTCCTTGAAATTGTTCTGGGTGTACTCAGTCATACACTTTCTTGAGGCTGACAAAACAAGGGCAGGCATCTTTGGCATATTGCTAAGACATCTCTGAAATTTGTTGGGAGAGAGAAATTTTGGTCTGCAGTACCACAGCATTGATGGAAACCGCACTGGGTAGCTTCTATCTCAGGTTTTATTTAGTTAGTGACATCTTTATCAAAGGCTCTTAGCTTACACTTTGCCAAGAAGGATAAGGAGGGAATGCTCCAGTAGTTTGGGTATTCCTTCATCATCCATTCTTGAGCATGGGAATGATCACCGCAGTTTGTCAATCCTGTGGTACCCTTACTGGTCACTGACCCACATGAATCATCCAGAAAATTCTGTAAATTTTGTCCAAGGCTTTCACCATTTTCAGGTCGGATTATATCAATCAGCAGACTCTTTAGCATTCAATGACTTGAGTGCTAGGGTACTACTTTCTGCATTGATGAGCAGGACATCGTTTTAGATTTTTTAAGAATTAGATCACTTTTAGATCTTTTTCCAGAACACTTGATTGACTTGCCAGTAATTGTAATCGATTCTATGCCCGAAAAGTTCCCAAGATTGGTTTTGGGACATTTGAACTGCGGACTTTTGCATCTCTATGTATTGTGAATGCAATTAAAAAGGTTTGACTTTGTTATGAAGTCGCACATCCTAGGGTAATTTGTTTGATTGGATAGCATCTTTGAACTACTCGTTCCACCAGAAGTTTTTTTTTCACTATGCTGTGATCATGTCCAGTCGTTTTTGTCCACATGCCCAAGCAGCTGATGCAATGGCAGCCTATCTTGGCTCAGCTGATGGAATGGAAGCTGCTTGCTAAAACAGCCAATCTTCTGTTTCCTGCATATTCTAAACGCTTTCAAAACAAGGACTATGTGCCATCTGTGAAGGATTTCCTTACATCCTTGCCCATCAGGGCCTCCCACTCTGTTTGGTAGGACCTTTTAGCCATATACATTCATGTAATCTTGTTGGTATTCCTAATGTAAGTTGAAGTAGTGATCACTTTACAACTCTGCACCACTTTTGATGTGAACATCCAATACTGTTAGGAACAAATCAGCTGAAAAGATGCACAAAACAATCCATGACCATACCCAGTGATTTTTTGTACCGGATTTTTTGTACTTATACAAATCGATGATTTGGAAAAAGATCCTCATGATGCAAAGTGTACTGTTGCAAAAAAGTTGCAGCAAAAGCTTTACACTATCATTTAAGTTTGCATCCATATGCTGACTGTTCACACCCTTGGACATACCAGCATCGATTTCAACATGGGCATTGAAGTCTCATTATAGGTATGCTGATCTAATTAGCTTTAACCCTACTAGTTTCCTCCACAAACACATGGTTCTGTGCAGTTGGGGGCATATACCTGTAGAAAGTACAGTTAGCAATATGTCAACCACAGCCTCAACATGCACACCCTCTCTTCCAATGGAATCCATTCATCAACACAGCATGCCAGCCTGAGTATCCCACTTCACCTTGGACAGACAATGTTGGCTCAACACTGGAATGTATGAGTTTCCACCGGTAACCCAGCTCTATAGCGTTAGAACCATGATGCTTAGCCAACTAGGTGCCAACAACATCCAGGCAATATTGTTTGGCTTCTTCAACCAGTTTGTTCTCTTACCCTTTGAGTAAAATGATTTTGAAAATCTTACGTTTTTTGTATTCACCTGTATTCAGATATCCTTGCTGTAAATCTGTTGCACAAACCAACAGATTTGCTTGGCAAACTTCACGAATCAAATATGGAAACTAATCCAATAAATGCTTGTACTTATACCTACACATTACATATGACATTCTACAGTTATCAAAAGAAAATTGCAAAAAAATAAGACATCAGAGCATTCATTTATTGAAAAATATTTTCCTTCCAGATAATAAGCAAACCAAGCGGTCAAGTATAGCACTCGTGACAATTTTACAAGTAGGAATTTTGTATAAGAGGTGTAAACACACAGTAAATTAAGCAGTTGTGCAATGAACTACTTATTGCTGCAATTAAGATGTCAAGAATGAATATCTTCAAATACTTCCGTGCATTTTAAAAGTGATGATTAGGGCAAGTTTTTGCAACTTTTGCAACTTTTTTTTACAGCTTCCTAAATACTCAAAATACATGCAGTTCAATGTTTTGAGCT
>JGI24159J19872_10004073_pt1 | contig 18515 bp, 9 predicted proteins | sample Ectturendosymbi4_FD_19872 | JGI IMG/M metagenome (IMG submission 19872) | reverse complement strand
TGCAGCAAACAAACTCAGAGGCACTTTTGATCAGTGCTCTCCTGCAGTAAAAAACACTTTATTTCGTGCCTATTGCATGCCAATGTATGCTTGCCAATTGTAGAGCAAATACACGCAGGTTAGTATGAAGCGATTACGTGCTGCATATAACAATGCCTATCGAATTATGCATTACATACCCAAAAATGTGAGTGTTCGCCCACACCAGGTTAGCCATTGTGTCAGGACCTTTGATGCCGTGCTAAGAAACAACTTGTATCGATTTTTTATACGATGCACATCGTCATCCAACTTTTTTACTCGATCGCTTCAAATGTCTGATGCTTTTTACAAATCATCATTTTTCCTCAATTATTCAACACTCCTGTATGGAGAAAAAATGCAGTAGTTGTCCGTGAATTGTTTCGGAGCTTGCGTCTCACCAGTATTGCTTTTCTGTAGTAAAAATATGTGGACACTGTGTACACACCAAGCATAAAAAAAGTAAGAAGTGCTGGGAAAGTGTCTTGCTCCCCTCAAGGCTGGTCACGTACTAACACCGGTTGTGCAATGCCCTACTGTATGGTTATCCATGTTCTGTGCTTTTGCGAATGACGATACAGCTGTGGAGAGGATAAACTGCTTTGCTCCTCCCAGTGTTAGTCATGTGCTAACACCGTTTTTGTAATGTGCACTGATGTATAGCTAATCACTTTGTGTGCTCTTGTGTCTGTGATATGGACCATGAGTCCGCAATAAAATATCATTATTTAGCCGAAATAGGACCGCCTGTAATCATACGTTTTCCCCAGAAAGGAGAGTGATGGGACACAATTTTCTAAGTTTCACTGCAAAAGAATACCATCAAATGGTGAAGCGGTAGGTCAACCATGGCTATCATTCCCGGCCTGAAAAAAACATAATCTTTTGCTACTACTGAAAACTTTTCAGCTCTGGATATCCACTAGCACAGCACTCAATACCTCCCCTCCCTGCACGTACTACACTCGTAACTCCCTTCTGATCAGGGAGGTACCTGACCAGAGGAGAGGTGGTAATTCTCTGATTTATTGGGTTTAACGGCGCAGTCCATTGAAGTCTCTGCTGGACCTGGACAGGTCTTGGCGTCACCCCTTCGGGCCTCGCATTTGTGACATCACCGATTTCTATCGTTGCGTCATGCACCACCTCAAACATTTCTACACACCGCTGAGTGGGGTCCCGCAAAAGTGTTTCAAATCGGGCCCCGCACTTGCTAACGCATATACTTCGAAATTGCATGAACTATACTTCGAAATAAAAAAAAAATTGGTTATTTAACTTGAGAATGATACATTAATCAGTACATTAATAACTACCGTAGAGTCAAACCTGAGAACATCATAAAGCTGAAAAAATATATGCATAAGGCATTGAGCATTTATCAAACCAAGAGACCTCGTTTCTTGCTTACCACGCATAGCCTAAATAATATTCAATCGTCCAATAGCACGCAAAAGAAGATTATTACGCCAGAAGTCGCAAGAAACCGACTATTACTACAGAATTGCAATTAACTTGCAAGAGCATGACAATATCTGTTGCTGTAGTTTCATTAAAATATCAATGAAAAAAAAACTGTGCTGCAAGATAAGTTTGACCTACCGATATATTTTGACCTCATGATAAATTTTGACTTTTTTGACCTAATAGCTTGGACAGTTTTTTTTTTCATTGATAAAAAATTCCCTCATGGTATGAGTGTGAAGTTTGGTTTGTGGACGTTTCATGAATTTTTTACTTTTAGTTGCCCTAATTATAAGGCTACAGATACAGTGCAGAATAATACTGCATCAAGAACACTAGTGAAAGTGCAAACTGAATTGAAACAGGTATTAATCTTTTTTGCAGATATATATATCTCACCGAAGAATTATCATGTCTAACTTCCGTTTTTTTAATTCGTGTTTCCTGCGAGCAATTTTTAAATGTTTATTTATCTAGAATCGACTCAATCCTTAAAGCATTCGTGCATCTTGAATCTCTAGGCGCAAGAAACACAATGTTGCTTTTTCGTTAGATTTGCAAGCTGTTCCACTAGCTGTTCTGCATACGACAAAACGAAAATACAGTGTGCAGGTTATGTTCTCTTCTGATGCAACAGGTATTTCTACAAAAAGCGTTTCTTGATTATATTAAGGGCGTTTGGACCAAGCATTTACTGCAAACCGCAATACTAGATAAGAACAGGTAAATTCATTGCAGTGCAAAACCTCGTGTATTTTTCCAGCTTGTTCAAAGCGCAAGTATTGCTGTTATGTATGGTACCGGTGACAAAATAAAATTTCTTGTATATTGCTATGCTTTATTGTGTATGTTATTCCAGACTGTTCATTGTAATTAAAAGTAAAAATTGCACACTTTAATTCACATCTACATTTCAGTATTTATCAACACACTTACGGCAGTATCAGGTCTGCGTCTTTTAAATTTGGAAAGATGTTTTCGATTTCAGCAAGCTTTTCTGAAAACGACCTGATTTGCAGAGTTCTAATTAAAAAACTACCAGGAGCTCAAAAATTTTGATGTTCGACTCCGGAGTCTTGTATAACAAATTTTCGACTTCTAAGCTCTGGAAAACAAATGCATAAGATTCGGATTGGTTGTTGGCATTTTACGTTACAACTCATAATCTCCTCAAGCAGTGAAATTGGTTGTTGAAGGCATGACTTCAAGCATCGAGAAAGGCTCTGAATGCCGTTTATTAATAGAATCCAGAATCACTGTTGCTCGAAATTCTTAGGGGTATAAACAGTAAGGTGCTTCGCAATCACATAAAGAACGGCTTGCTACCTTGAAATCGCAAAGACATACGAAGATTTGCAAAGAATTGCTACTAGCTGAGAATCTCGAGGTTAAATCAACAGCTGCCTGGCGTTCGCAACGTCCCTGGATTGCGAAGCACCTTGCTGTTTATACTTGTCTGCTACACAGACGAAGTAGAAAGTATCTGAAAAATTTCTGGAAAAGAAGGAACCCTGGAAAAGTTTCTGCGGACACCCATGCCCTTGGGTACAAATTTTTCGCAACCATGGACACTTTTGTCGCCAATTACAGTTGAAGCAATAGAGTTGATTAAATCTTCAGTAAAATATGATTAATTGTAAAGTGTTCAGTCGTGTTTACTCTGCCACGCCACCATCACCCGCAGTTGCGCGTATCTTGACTCACTCGTTAAATTTGGCTTTCGGCCCTAAATCGGGCTTCAAATATATTCGTCAGACTCTGGCCGGGCTTGTGATTTCGGGCTTCAAAATTAGGCGAGTTCACTAACTTTGGGTTAAAATATTTGCTATGGGCTACTTGCCACTATATTTGTATATACTGGTTTTGAACGACGAGTATATTATGTTGTTTTAACATAAAAGGGATAAAAAATGCGTAAGTGTTGTTTGCAGACAGACCTCGGCATTGAGTGTTGCAATCTCTCCGGTGGTGCTGCGTTGATTGTGTGATTCAACACGAACGGGATGTGTGTGAAGAATAACACCATGATATATGTAGTGCAAGCAACAGTAAGAGAGATTGCGACGCATGATCTCTTTGTTGGTTGCTGCCACAGTGCGAAGCTTTGCGCACATCCCGCTCGCGATTTCCAATCGCAACAAGAGTCATCACTCTGAGATGACAGTGGATTTCATACCAGCGCTGATCGCGATGAGTGGTTACTTGCCTGTTTGCCGATTTCATGGTTCAAGTTTATCAGGCCTACCCACGTTTCAAATTCCGTTAATAATGCGCTCGTAAAAGTCGGAAATATCTTGCGTGCTTCTTGACATTTGTAACGTGATGGGGCTGACGAGAAGTTCGCAGCCAAAGCCTGAGGCTTGTCTGACGTCCCGAGCCATCATCTGTGGATGACCTCGTGATCTCGTTACCTTGCTTCGCAATTCCCATGCCGTCACTGTCATTTAAGAGTCGGCGCGCAGTTAGATTTCGTTCTGGTACTTGACAAAGCTGCGAGTTACAAGCAATGTTCTTGATGAATTGAATATCTTATCATGTTATCTCTTGATGAGTATTTTCAAACGCAGAAAAATTATGTGGACACGAAGCGCCTGATCTCCAGCTTCATATTGTGTTAAAACCTGTACACACTCAAGTGTGCTTAAGCCGCAGACGCTCTACATGGAGCAACCTGAGAGCGGCTTAAACCGATTTTTCACTCATCAGAACGATTTCGGTTTGATCGGCTGTTGCGGCCGCTGCAGTTACGTCAGTGTTTATCGCTCATGTGGCGTGGTCTCAATCAAACTCGCAGCGTCAATTAACCTGTCACGAAAATATTTAAGAAACGCTTGCAATATGACAGTTCAGCCGCTTTCGTTCATTGCGCTCGAAAACGAGCGCGATTCGACAAATACGATCACAAGCAAAAATAGTTTGGAAAGGTTCGTTGCAATTCGAATGCCAGGCAGCACTTTTGATCAAGGTATGGATTCTGTGATTCGGCCGCCTCCCACCAAACAACAGCCGTATGAGGGAATCGCAAGAGGGCGGTTGAAAAAACTGTTTAAAGTTTTTGGAGCCACTCTCTGGTTTGTTTCCTCCCACAAACTGGACGTGGGCCAAGTACGAACCGTCGGTCTCAATCAACTGTCCCTTGTTGACCCGCCCTGTCCGACTCTCACAGCAAAAATAATACATCAGGACAATGGAACATCTAACGGCCCTGGAAAATATTTGAGTGGTGTTGATGTTTCCTTACCCTCGGTTCGCAAAATGTCGACACCTACCTTTATATCTTCTTCACTTGAAAACAAATGCACTTTTGATCGCTTTTTTGCGAAACGTCCAAGTTTGCATCAAAAGCCTGGTCATTTTTATGTTAAAGTGACAAACCCGCTTTTTTCCCTGGCAAACGCACACGTGAGTTGACCACGTCTTAATCCTCTTCGAACAGTACTTCCGAGAAAACAAATAAAACAGCGACATTCAAGAAGACGGTCTTGTTCCATGGTTTAGAAAAACCATAAAGTCGTCAGGTTTTGGTCATCGAATTATGAGCCCCATAAAGCGACACTTTTCGTGTACGGTTGGCCATGCTCGCAGTTTACCTCGGGCTGATAATAATGCAAAGAATGGGACAAATTCGTTTTGGCCCGAAGCGCCAAAATTTTTGATGCCAAGGACCGACAAGACGCTTTTCTCTGCGTTACAGTTGAGATTACAACTGCTGCACATTAGGTTGGCAGAAGCTTTACGAGAGGAAGATTGTGTTCAGAAGTATATGGTGAGAGTTAATATTTAGAGGAAGATCACTTTAAGGCAAGGGTCTCAAAGACGCGGCTCGCGATGCTTGTAGGGAATTTCCAATTAAGTTATTTAGTTTATTCACCGGTGTTTAAAAGTGCTCGGCCAGCGAGTGAACAAGTTCTTTTCAAATCAATGCAGGGACGGTTGGAAATGATTTGCCGATAACTCATGATACCTTTGGCAGGAACTAAGATGTACAAGCCAGTGATGTAGTCGAGACCGTAACCTTCGAGAGTGAGACCTAGTTAAAACCCCGAGGCCGAGAATATCAAAAATACCGAGACCAAGACTTCAAAATTAGTGGATTTTGCCGAGGTTTTTCAAAAAAAAAATCGTCATCAGTTCCAAGTTTAATTTTTTCGAATTTCTGGCATTTTTCCGACCTGTTTTGGTTGTTTCGTACCTGCAGATGTGACAAACAAAAAGCTCGTTGAAATATGTAAGTTTTACTAAAGCCACTTATTTGCAGTATTTAAAGTCTCAAGACAATAGGTTGTGACCGAGACTCCATCACTGGTAAAAGCTGTTTATATTAAGGTTCAGGCACCGACGCTGCTACGTCAGCGTCATAATGCGGCCCTCGGGTTACTTTAAAAGTCCTCATTTGGCCCTCGGAGCAATTTGAGTTTGAGGCCCCTGCCTTCGGGCATCGACACCGATAGCTGCGCATGTTTTTCGCGCGTCAATGGACATTTGTGGAGGTGACGAGATGAACAATGACCGTATTGTTACGATGAAGTTCACAGGGGGACGATATATTACATCATCGGTGTGGGAAAAGATAGGCTTTTGTCTAAAGCTTTGTCACCAGGTGGCGGAAACTGAGTGACGGCGACGCCAGTTACATTGTTGGGGTCCATAAGTATTACGAAGTAAGCTCGAACCGAGTCAGTCTGACTTGTTGAACGTTGCACATAGTTAGAATCTCCGTGAACATGATGTTTGCAATGCGAAATAGAAGTGACCAAGTATTTATGCTTCGATTTTTACGCAATATATTGTTGAATAATGGGGGTTTGTGGGTCGCAGTGTGTCTAGATTAGCACAACAAACAAACTGCATGCTATGAAATGCCTTACGTACGCAAATTACTTCCGATAAAATATTATTGGACGCGAAAAAAGTAACGAACAAGCTATGGTTCTTTGGATGTTTGCCGAAGCAAGGTGCAGAGCGAAAGAAATGAAAAACTTGGGAACGCAGTGCGTTTCGATCTTAGGCGCAGCGACAGCACGATGCACAGACACACGTAACAATGCTTGCTCGCCAACTGTGCCGTCGCACACAGTGGGTGTAATTCAGAAACTGACTCGAGTCGCCGCAAAATTGACCAGAATCCGGAAAAATCCTCGGTCAGTGTGAAAATAGAAATAAAAAAGGATTGAAGAAAGCTTGGTAAAACTCGAGCAAAATGGAGGAACTACATGAAAAGTAAGCCATGATGCTGTAATTTTGCGAAGTTAACGAAAGTTCACGGTTTAAGTCAAGCAATACAGTTGGTTGGTTGGAGTTGAAAGCTATCTTTGCTTTTACAGATATGTGGGTGGAAAAAAAAGATTTCAAAGTACATATATATGGTGTTGTTCTTCGCACACATCCCGTTCGTGGTGAACCACGCATTCAGCGCAACGCCAGCGGAGAGGTTGCAACAGTTTACTTTCACATCGATCGGTGCATCAGGACTGGATCGGCTATTTGTTTTCAGAGCACCGCAAAACTTTTTTTGCATTGTCGGATCCAATCGGCATGAGTTCGAAGGTGAGGAAATGCAGGTTCATCCTAATTGCGCCGGTGCTTGCTAGCGAGCGACACCTGCTGGATTAAACGCCGTGGATTCGGACCACGAAACATTGCGAACAGGATCGGCCAACGAAACCAAACTGGAGAATTCATATTAAATGCGGAACTTACACGAGGCGCCCAGATTTCAAAGGTAAATTAGCGCCCGCATTAACCCCTTTACCGCAGGGGGATTCCAGTTTCCGATAACCCCCAGCCAATGTTACACAAATAACGTCGTCTATCTCAGTTTGCGTCTATGCTCGGGACCAAGCGGTCTCGGATCTCACATGTGAAAGATAACAGGGGGGTCAAGACCACACTTGTGCGTACAGATACTAAAAATACCAAGTGCAAGATCTACGCCGTAGAAAACTATATACGACCCCATTGGGAACATTCGCCACGGCCGTAGGTCCTACGTTAACTGAGTTCGTCCTCTCCCTGGCGCGAAACAAGCATAGGGCGTTTTGCGGCCAGGCCAAGGGACAACGTCTTCCTCGCCTCGGTCTTCTCCCATTCCTCCACATTTCGCGCCAACGAACGAGCCACAGGTTTCGAGGGAACGGGTCGGGCCGCGATCTCGGCCACCGGTAACGTCTGCCACGCAAACGTGCGACGTTACTTCGATTGCATTTCTCAGCTTACGCAAGAACCATTGAGACTGAGACGAACAGCGCCGGCTTCTCTGTAAAGCGACGAAGGGTTCTCTGAAGATTGAAAGCACCCCCTGTGAAAGAATCACCTTTTCGGGCGTTTGTGTTTCGATTTGTGGGAGGATTCTGGACTAGACGATGGACAATTGTCGCCATCTTTGCGACGCTTCTTCTTATCCTTATGGTCTTTTCTCAACGGGCTTGATCTTTGACGCTGGTCTTTCTTTCGATTTTTTTTCTCCTTGTGGTGTTTTTTCGACTTTTTTCCCAAAGAACGAGAACTGTCCGCTGCGCTCGCCGAATTGCTGCTCAGCGCTCTTTCCACCCAAAGTTCCTTTTCTTTACTTCGTGTCTTTTTCTTTTTTTTCTTTTTCGAGCCACGGTCTCTCGATTCGCTGCTGGACTCGCCGTCGCTCGACGATTCCTTATCCAGCAGGGATTGCAACCAGAGCAACTTGTTTTTCTGTTCCTGCTTCTTCTGGCTGTTCATGAACTCGAACATGGGGTCTTCGTGCGCCTGCCGGCGAGATAAGCCGTAAAAAAGCAGGACCAGCACCGCAGCAGGCAACAGTGCGTTGCTCGTAACGTGATCGACTTCAAGGCATTGTCCTAGCGTAGTTGTCCTCAGAAGGGCACCGTTTTAGTACACGCATATAAGCTGGCTGTTTTTGTTTAAATACAGTAATTTAAATACGCTGGTTGTTTTTTGCGCAAATAATTTAAACACGTTTTTTGTTTAACAATTAGCNAACAGACCCTTTGGAAAACATGCTCTTAACCACGTATTTTTTAATAAGATTTCTCAGGTTCGAACGCTTCGTGACTATTCTTTCACAACATTTGAAAAAAGTAGCAGCTGAGGCAGCCAGATAATATTTCGTTACTAGGATCAAACGCGCCACAACTCGCATTTGCACAAGTAAATGTGAATATTTGGTTACAATTTAAACCGTCTTACCGCGCGAAACTTTTCTATGGCTTCATTTCCAGACTCGAACAGCGGACACTCTCTATCTCCTGTCCGGTGGCCATAATTTTTACACCTCCAGCCTGAAACACAGAACAGTCGGTCAGCAGCAGGATATTTAGTCAATACTTGTACGGTAAAAGTTACTGTTGCGCATCGCAGTAATTCCTGCGAGCACTAGCAATGCTCAACCAGAACACCTGACCTAGATTATTGTTGTTTTTCTACTGTTAGGTCTGCACCATGGCAACTTGTAACACTCGAAGCAAAACGATAATGTCATTCTAGCTTCTGTCTCCCGATATGTGCCTCAGTCGAACGAAATTGCATTAGAGATTTGATTAGAAATGGACAAAACTTTTACAAACGCATTTCATCCTTTGTACAATTTACTGCAACATATTTAAAGTTTTCAGTATAACAGGATTTCAAGACACGTACAAAATTGTTAAAAATATGTCAAGCTGAGAGGGTTGTTGCAATAACCCCGCTACATTTCATTTACACAAATAATTTTAAAAAATGCTACAATTCTAGAACACATGCGACATAAACTGAATTCTTTCGCATAACAGGAAAACGAGGAGTAACACAGTCAAATGAAGGAGACAGAAACAAAATACGATAAACAGCATATCAACCATAAATTTGCTGGCATGTCCCAAAATACATGCTTACTAACATTGCATAACTTTTACTTCTTTTCCAAGAGGCATCCACAAGCCTTTGGTAGGAGCTTTGGCCAGAAAGTCTCTCGCAGCTTGGTTTTGTTCTGTGTCAGGAATGCATTCTTCAGGAAGTTCTTCCTGCTCTTTCACCATTCCCGGTGGAGCTTGCTCGTAGCTAAAAATGTAAAGATAAAGAAATTGCAAGCAGTGGGATCAAAAGATAGAGCTACATGAGTGCTAAGAATGTTGGCAGGGCTTAATAGCTGGGGATTTGTATTTTTGCTATCCTGCAACAATTTTTCTGTAACTTCCAAATTTTCAAGGCCATGACACAAGCCATGCAACACTAAAATATCGACTTGAAGTGTCGGATGTAGATTAAATGAGTTCTTCAACAAACTTTTTACAGACAATGCAATGAAATATGTATATCTAACTAAGCACCATGTGCAGTGCAGCATTTACTGGCTGATTTGTGTTCTCAGTTTGGCGATGATATTGTCGGCTTCCAAAAAACTCTTCAGGGGCCTTCAAGCTGCCGCTACATCTCCAGGGCATGACCCCTGGGCTGAAGGACTTCAATCAGTATGGCCACACTCACAGTACAGGAATCTCTATCTATTCTGTATACAAACCACTTGGTACACTGTTTGATATTCCTGCAGAGATCTCAAATAGACACACAAACATGTACTGTACATAGGAGACTTCAACAGCCACTGTACAACACAGGGCGACGCCAGTGATTCTTAATGTGGTCCACCTGGAATTTCTAGTTGTCCACAGTCAGTTCCATAAACCTTGATGAAACGTTCACCGACCTTTGTGCAGTACAGTTTTGACTAGTCATTCATGAGGTGTCAGGTGTTGCAACCTCTCGGGTGGTGTTGCGTTGATTGTGTGATTCAACACGAACAGGATGTGCGCGAAGAACAAAAATATATGTATGTTGCGCGAACAAGCAATAACAGAGTGATCTCGTCGGGTGATCTCTACTGTTGCTTGCTGCCACGGTGTGAAGCTTTGTGCACATGCGGGACTTGCGATCGCAACACAGGATAGCAAAGTGATCCATGGGATATTTGTTTAGAAAAGATTGTCCATAGGCCAAAACAGGTTGATAACCACCGGGATACACCCACACTCATCAAGACGGTGAGCTACTAGAAAACTGGGCAGACACAAATCAGCTTTCTCTAGTTCATGATACAAAACTCCCTCACTCATTCAAAAGCGGTAGGTGGAATAAAGGTTGTAACCCGGACCTAGCCTTTGTTTCCCTATCCATCACCCACCAAATTCGTTCTTGATTCAATTCAAAACTCTCAACATCATCCAATTGGTCTTAAGATCAAGGCAGCTGTCACACCTTGTCACATTCCTTTCTAGCAATGGCTCAGTTACAGAAGGCTAATTGGCTGGGTTTTACACTGGACTTGGATTCTGCCTTAGTTGATATCCCAACAATCCCTAGCAAATACAATGCTTTTGAGAACTGTGTAAAATCCTCCTCAAGATGCAACACCTTTGGGTCGGTCACACATGCTTTGTCCAGGGCCTCACCAAGGATCCACGACTCTCTACAACAAAAACATTGAGCAACTCAACACAAACCCTTTTACTCCTGATACCATCTGATGTTTTAATGCCCATATCAATGCCATCAACCTTGGTAGGAGAAAAAAGTGACAAGAGCTGATAGAGACCACTGACATGACTCATAGCAGTAGGAAAGAGTGGAAAAGTATTCGTGTCCTTGGAAACAACTACACAAAAGCAAAACTAGACCTTTAGTCACTGCCAATCAGGTTACCCATCAACTTCTCATGAACAGCTGTGGAAATCATAATCAGAAACTAATATGTTTGCGTGGCCTGTCACCATGACCGAAGTGATTATTGCAATTAAGGCCTTAAAAAAATCGTACCTGAAGACATCCTTGTCGAACAAACAAAACATTTTGATCAAGGGGAACTTACAGGGTTGATTAAATATGTTCAATGACGGTATTGCCTCCAAAAAGATCCCTAAAGCATGGCTGAAGGTAGAAATCATTGTCCTTCTGTAACTTGGGAAAGATCCAACCATTTCTAGGAGTGAGGCTTCACTCGGCCATGTTCAAACTCCTTGAATGTTTGATTCTGTCTTGTGTACTCCCCTTTGTTGATGATCACCTCAGTCCAGAACAGTCGGGCTTCAGACAAACGAAGTCCTGCACTGATCAGCTCTTTGAATTGAGTTCATTGAAGAGGGTTTTGAGAAACCAATGGAGTTGCTTTTGTTGACTTATCCACAGAATATGATACAGTTAAGCACAGATTACTAATCAGCAGCGCATCCAGGGGATGTTTCGCTGTCATGACAGGTCCTCTTGTGCCATAGGTACTCAGCATTAACACCAACCAAATATCCAACACTGCCAGAAACATGTGGATGACTTGGAACAGGCAACAGCATTTTCCTTCTAACCTTGTTCAGGATTATTACGAAACAACCACATCGCTGCCTTGTTGCAAAAGCACGTGTCTTTGTAAAGGCTAAGAACGAAAGGAAAGATACTGCATTTCTAAATTTCTACAGGTTTCAAGGTTTGACATTGCAATTGTTTTGGTTATTGCTTTCAAAATGCATTGGTCAAAAACAAAGTACTCTGGCCAATGAAAAAAGAAGGTATCATTGATAAAGATTCAACACAAACACAAAATAAAACCACAGTATTACTGCAACGCTACATGTTGGGCTTGGATTATCGCTTGTCACAATAATAGAAAATAATGTTCTCCACTTTTGATTACATGCTTGAGTGTTGTTTCAAGACAACCAAAAGAGGTTTTTATTTACACAGTGGCTACAGAGTACAGAACTATCCATGGATCTTTAATTTGAAACCTTATTTGACCATCTCCTGTAACGTGACAGTAATGCATGAGGGGAATGCAGTAGGCTTTGCAGAAACATAGTAAACACAAAAGGTAAACCTAACCCTAACACTGAGCTAACCTAACACTACTGTAACGCTAACCTAACCCTAAGCTAATGCTAATCTAATGCTAACCTAACACTAACCTAATGCTTGCTAACCCCAAAAGCAAAAGTTTGTAAAGTTTTGAAAAAAGTAAAGAAAAACTGGTATCACAAATTGAAACATGCAAGCAGTCACTATTTCGAAAATGTAAGGTGCCAAGTTGAGAGGCGAACCCTCAAGCATTGGTATGGCAAACTTGGAACCTGTCCGTTAGGCTACCAGATCAACGCCAGTCGAATGACAAACTGACTGCTTTATTCAAACTATGTCATGCGAGGCAGTATGGTTGAATAAGTTTTGAAATAGGAAGATCCATGGGTGGTTCTGTAGCTATTTCCTTTCATTAAAATAAACAATACAGGCTCAATAACTAATAACTTACAAAAGTATAGAAAAGAATAGATACAAAACTCATCAAAATATAAGGGAACCAAGCCTCACAACGACAACGAATCTGAAGTATGGAATTGACACTTCTTCTGACTGACAAATTCAGCAATTAGGTTGGAATTGATCATAAAAGTTAATTCAAATTCGACCGCACTTGACTAAACAAGTTAACTTCAGGCATGGGTACGCGGCTTTTCGGTCTGGTCGTTTCAGTCTGGGGACATTTTGGTCAGACTATGAAATCTTGCAGAAATCTTACATGTTGACATTTTAATGCGAACATACTTAAATCAACAAGAAGTTTTATTTTAAAAAACTACAAACATGATCCAGAATCCAACAGTTAATCAGCATCAACATTTGATTTTCATTATCATCAGCAAGCAAATTTAATCATTATCGACATTTTGCAATTAAATACAAATTCTTCAAAGCCATAATTACAAATCAAATCTACTCACAATCATAACTCCTCAAACGGTGTTGGCATAACACCAGCTAAAGTGACATTTCACCTGCCTATAATTATTTAAATAAATGAATGTAATAAGTTGTTTACGCACAGAAATTTCATGACTGAAATGTCACCAGACGGAAACGGCCACACTGAAATGTCCCGTGACCGAAACGACCCAGACCAAGAAGTCCTGTTCTGTCAGGTGTATCTTTACTACAACGCGCTTTACTAACAAATGCTGCATTTGTAACCGATTGGTCCAAGCATGCAATGACCAATCAACATAACAAGAGTTTCACCATGAAAAGGCAATAACAATCCAGGACAGGCTTAGCGCCCAACCCAAATAGATGAACAAGTAAACCAAAAAGGAATTGCAAAAAGAAACGACACAAAAACGCAAATTGAATTCTACACACACAAACCATTTTTACAACTTCAACTTGCAAAAAATTCACATCATGCAAGAAAAAAAGGATTTGCAACATGCTCGATGTTCCTCTTTGTGACAGTTGCTTGGGGGTTTCCCTTGCTTGGAATGAGTTCATGAACTCATGGAATCTTATGAACTTATAAAATGAGCTGCAAGTTTGTGGAACTCTCTTAAAAAGTCACCAGAAAAATAAAATGTAAAATGTTTTTATTTGTGTTGCCTTACAACAGGCAGGCCTGCACAACTCAGCTGCTCGAAGCGCCAAACTATCAACATAAATTTTCCATGGGCTACAAAAGTCTTTCATTTTGATGTAGAGATTTCTTTGCAATATGGCAGAAACTCTAATGACAATTACTTATTCGAGGTCGAGCCTTTGCAACATTTCTTGCAATTGAGAAAGCTCTCGCAGGCCGTATCCTGTGCAGGCATGCCTTACATGTTCAACTAAAATAGGCGGCATCTGCAGATGTGGACTTTGTTGGCTAGCGTAGTGCTGGTGAAAGCTAGTCTGTATATAACGGCATTAATAGTTTTAGCTATGCTTGTATATTTAAGAACAAACTGCCAACAACCATTCTTTCTTAACAGTTTTGAAGCAACAATTGGGGGTGCGAATTTTAGTTCGCCAATAACTGGTGGTTTAGTTAATCAATATAAAAAATACCTTTTTACTGGATTAATCAATACGTAGGCTTGAAGACTATCACTGACTATGGCACCTTTTGTGCTGGTATCAAAAATGCCCCTATAGAAAATGCAACATCTGTTCTATAACTTCTAACTATCGTGTTGGTGGAATACAAATGTTGTCGACCAAAAAAGTCATCAAGCACATAAAAAATGGCTTATTAGCCTAGGGTACAGGGTATTTTTGAAAAGATTTCAAGTTAACATGCTTCAAATGTCATTCTTGGTCTTCTCAATATTTTGATTTAAGCTATTAGCTTTCAAACAAATGTTATCAACAAAAAATTTTAATAAATAAATAATGAGGTCACTTACAATGTTTCAATGTGCTTGATTCTGTCAATAATTGCCTTGTCCATGGTAACTTCTAGGCTTCTACATAAACAATCTCTTGTGAGTGACACTTCAGCTTTACTTCACAAGTACAATGTTGAAGCAAAAACATAACCATGCAGATAGCAGCAGTTAACACTAATTTAATGCTTCTAAACAATGCAAGTCTTGGTTACTTATTTGCAAAGCTACAAAGCAAATGTGTAGGCTTGTTACACCGTGGCCGCGCAGCGTATGCAAATGAGGTCGATCACGCGCTGTGCTAGCAGTTTTTGCTGGCTGACTAGGTCAACACTTATTTTTGTCCAGTGCTAGGTAATTACCTCATTAATTAGTTATAAATACTAGTTTAGTGATTGTCAATTTCTATATTTTTAGGGAATCATTACTTTAAAAATTTGTTCTGGCCATTGCCTGAGGGTCAATCTTTACTTGCTTATAGCTATGACAACAATTGCAAGTTGTACAGCACCCTTCATTTCTGTCCGGCGTTGGGTAATTACCTCATTAATTAGTTATAATTAGTTAAGTGATTGTCAAATTATATATATATATTTTTAGATATTATTCCTTCACCAATTTGTTCTGGCAATTGCTTCAGGGTCATTCTTTGCTTGCATATAGGTATAACAACAATTGCAAATTATACAGCACCCCTCATTTTTGTTCAGCGCTGGGTAATTACCTCATTAATTAGTATTTAGTTATAAATACTCAAGTGATTGTCAATTTATATATCTTTAAGAAATTATTGTTTTAACAATTTGTTCTGGCCATTGCTTGAGGGTCATTCTTTACTTGTGGCAAACCGACATTAAATTTTTTGTTTGATTTTTGTTCACATTGATAGAACTTTTCGTTCTAATTCTAAATCACTAACTTTTATCAACATTGGTGAGGACTGGTCGGCGGCGTCAGTACCACCAGCGTAGGGGTTTGATAAATTTGGAAACAACTGTTTGTTCTTAGGTAGTTCACTAGTTGACTTGGAAATCAAGTGATTGTACTACCACAGCGTAGGGGATGGCTTCAGAGAGCAATTGTTTGTATCTCCAGTGTAGGAGTGGCTTTACAAAGCAACTGTTTGTACCACCAGCGTAGGGATGGCTTTTAAAAGCAACCGTTTGTACCACCAGCGTAGGAGTTTATTTATAAAGCAACTAAAAAGCTGCAATCAAGACATCAAACGCCTCCACCAGGGAGCCAGACTGGAAAACGTGGCAGTTGTGGACAAGATATCGTGCGTGACAAGGAAATTTTCAGGCGTGACAAGTGTGACAAAACTTTGGCGAGTGACGTTCACGCGTGATTGCTTTTCACTGAAATCATATTGGGGCGTGAAATCTTTTTCCCAAAAGCTCTTATGAATAAAAATCTTTATCAAGTTTTTTTGAGCAGCTCCAGTGCCTCGTGTGTTCAGTGGCGTTACTAGAGGTTTTATCCAGGGAAAAACTTAGTTGAAAGGGCCCACTGGTCATTGTAGGGTACCTACTAGCCAACACTCAGAAAAAAACTTGAGAATTGAATGTGATTACGGATGTAGCTGGCTATATTTTAAAACCCTAAATAACCAGAAAATACTCCGAAAAACGCAAAAAAGCAACAACCTACTGAAAATAAAAAATTGTGTCGCATAAACTAAAAAAAAAATGTGTACCCCCTGCAGCACTTTTGCATACCCGAAAGCAATGGTTTTCAACCTGGGGGTCAATTGTCATTTTTCTGGGTCGCGAGAGCGTCTGATAAAAGTATTCATGATTTAATTTTCAATTTAATTTAATTTGATTTTGCCATCAGACACAAAGTCCATAGTACAAGCACACACTGTCTGGACAACGCAGGTTGATCAAAACAAACAAAACAGAACGTTTTACAACGGCGTTGGAGGCAGAACCAAAGGGTTAGGCCTACAGTAATTTAACTATATTTTTCGCTAACTTGTAAAACTTGGTATAACAATACTGCAGAGTGCAGAGTAAGACGCTGAGTCCAACACTGGTTAACGCCAGGTAAAGTACGAATGCGTTGCGGCATGATACGCCCTCAACAAACACTTTAACATCCGAGTACTTAGTCGCAACGTAAAATGCGATGTTAGTTTTCTAAGAATAAGGACGAATATAAACAATCTGACTACACCAAAGCGCACAATCATACGTTGTTAGACTTTTTTAGTTTTAGATTTTATATCTCGTATAAGGAACCACTTTTTGTCGTAGCCAAAATAATAGGTTCAACGGGTGTAGTATAGCAACGTTACTTGAGAATTTAGATTTTTCATTTCAATTTCTACGTGTAGCGGATTGCGAGAACTGAAGGAGGATTTTGCGTGTGAGCGCACCTGAGCAATATCTGGCGTTAGAATTCGGCCTTAACCTAAATCAGGAGTGCAGTGGGGTGGGAACGGCGTTCCCGCACCTATTTTTGTAACACTACACCCCTAATTACCTGGCAAAAACGATAGCCTACTTTTTCATTCAAAATTGTTTTAAGATTGATTATGACCATTACAGTACTGTTGCGTTTGGTAATCCACGAATAACTTTTTGGCATAAGAATGTGCTGTGTTTGTAATTAGATATCTGATTGCGGTAGCTAACTTGGGAGTTATCTAGTTTTCAATGAGTTGTACTGTGGAGTGATTTGTATACGGCACTGGTCTTTCTCACTGATGCTGCCATATGAATTAGCTAATAAATGAGTATTTGTTAAACATAGTGATATCGTACGTTATTTTTCAGTCATTATGATTTTCTATTGTGCAAACACAACTGCATTTCATATGCATGACTGGAAATTTTTGGAAGCGGGTGGTTAGGTTAAATTGTGTTGCAAAATGGGTCGCTGTACGAAAAAGGTTGTAAATTACTGCCATAAACGGTACGCATACCCCGTTTAAGAACCATTGATCTATGCACTAACATTTTTTGCGACCATACATTGACCTTCTGAAGAATGGTACCGTGGTAGATGGAAATTTGGTTTGGAACCAAGGTATGCATACTGTCATACATTATGCGTGAATTGCTGGATAGCTAATAAAGAAGGACAGGAACCCAGGCGCAATTTTGATGCAAGATTTTTGTTCAGTTATGGAAAAAATGTTTGTTTTCTTGATATAGCTTAGACTAGTGGCTTTCAACCAGGAGGTGGCAGGCCCCACATAGGTTGTGAACCATTTGTGGAAGGGTCGCCAGAAGATATTTTTATGTACATAGCTGTATTACATTTGCTTTATCCGAGTTTAGATGGGGGTCGTTGGGTTATAGTGGTGTGCTACAATGGGTCGCGGTACAAAAAGAGTTGAAAACCACTGGCCAAGACGCTTCAGTCAAAACAACGAGTGACGTTTGGACCCACTCCCCACAGTAGTGCAGTAGCGTGAAACTTTTAAAAATACATATGTGGGTTGCTGCAAAACGAGAAACTGTTATTGAAGGGATCAATATCAGGAATTCCCCAGCAAGCAAACTATTTCAAGCGCATGTTTTGACTCGCACTGGCGAAATCGTTTCAAAAACCATCGGTGAAAAAATTTTAACTTCTCTTGCATATTTGATTGGAGATTGTGGATGAATGGCTTTGTTAACACGTTTTTGCGTGTCGAATGCTGGTATCTTTTCAACGAAATACAACCTCAACATCTAGAAACAGTTTCGAATTGCCGGAAAACAGTTTCAAATTGCCGTATATTCTACACGTAATTAAAAAAATCAAACATCTATATAGGATATACTAAATATATGAGAATGATTCCAATCTAAAACGTACAAGATTTCTTAGACAACCTAAGCTATTATTGGCTACTTTAGGTAATTCCATATGAACCGGATAAGACGTTTG
>JGI24159J19872_10004072_pt1 | contig 18515 bp, 17 predicted proteins | sample Ectturendosymbi4_FD_19872 | JGI IMG/M metagenome (IMG submission 19872) | reverse complement strand
GGGAATCCAAGTAAATGGCAGACACATAAATAACATTCATTATGCTGACAGCACAGTTCTTCTTGCATCTTCAGAGGTTAGTTTACAAATGCTCATGAATGTTGTTCAAACTTACAGTAAAACGTTTGGTCTCAAAAGTAAATATTAACAAGACATGTCAAAGCAGTCACCAAATTAACCATCTATTTCCATAACAGTCAACAATATCAAGATTGAACAAGTTAGGTTCCTGGCTTAATTCAAATGGGAAGTGTGGAAAAGAAATAAGACGACACATAAATCTACCACAAAGAAGTTTCAACAGCATGAAAAACATCTTTAGAGATCAACAGCTTTCCATAAATTAAAAACAAGACTTTTGAAATGCTTCGTGTGGCCAGTACTCATGTATGGCTGTGAAACCTAGACAGTAACAACAAAGACAAGGAAAAATTTGGAAGCAGCTGAAATGTGGTTCTACCACAGAATTCTCTGCATTCCGTGGACAGTGCACCAAACTAATGTGTCAGTCCTTCAAAGAATGGGACAAGAGCGTAAACTGCTTTTTTGTATAGAACACAGACGGCTCAAATTTTTGGGCCATGTTATACGCAAAGGAGAGCTTGAAGATCTTGCTCTGAGTGGTAGAATCCCAGGAAAATGTGCAAGGGGTGCCCAGCGTTTTACTTTCATCAATAACTTTAAAGGTTTATGTAAAAATCATGGGAAATTATGGGAGACTGCGTGTAATAAAACACAATGGGAAAACATTGTAGTACATCGAGGGCTGGAACAGTCATAATACCAAAAGAGAGAGTATGGAAAAAGAAGATAATTGTCCAGACTTGATCTTTTGACATACATTTTATAATACTTCATTCAAGATTGATATAATTTTACAGAAATTGTGTTAAATATTGCAGTGCCTATATTTGGCCTAGGGAGGTCATGTGGAAATGTTAGGTCTGGAAAATGTCTGGAAACTTCAGGTCTTGAAAAAGTATGGAAATTTATTTTCAAAATTGTGTAGGAACCCTGTACAGTACTTGTGTGCCTGAAAATATACCGAGAGTTTGGGATCACTGAGTGAAATACTTCAAGTAGACATAACCTTATGAACCAAATCAAGGCCATATCTTTGTGTGTGTCTGCTTTTGCAAAAGTGGCTGACTGGAATGCAGACCACTTTACCCATTTTTAAAAATACTAGTCAAATCTAGAAAATTGTATTTTTGAAGGATTTTCTTTTATTGCCAGAGAAATTGCTTTTGATGCACCCTTGCGCAACACTTGCTTCTGTGCAGAGGTTGAAGTTCTTCAAAGCTTGAACAACGAAGAACACCAAGCAAGCAGGACAGTACCAGCCTCAGTAAAAAATAAGGGCCAATTTATGTTCACAAAATTGTAAGAGCTTAATATGAAAGAATGCTTCCTGCAGAAGTTTGTCGTAACGTTGCAAGAAAAAGCAGTTGCTGCCACCGTTGCAATTATAAAACCAGGAAGGGCTGCAACGAATGAAGAAAACTATCTTTCATCAAGTGGAATATGTTTTCTGCAATCCTAGCATCCAGAACACAGCAAAGGGGTCAGAAGTTTGTGTGTCAACATCCATAGACGCCGTGATTCTCTTAGTGATTGTAAATGTGACAAGGACGCGTATCACAGTGTGTTCACAAGATCTGATCTTTACTTTGGAACAAAGCATGTTCCGAAAGTTAAAATCCACATACTTTGCAGCTATCCATCGAAGTCTGTAGTTGAGAGTATGGGCAGTGTTCTCAAAGAAAATTGTGAAGTCCACAGTTCTCAAACTACTACAAACACGATCTAAAAGACATGAGTGATGAACTGACCGTGCACTGGAATGGACCAAACATCAGCAAATGTGACAGTGTTGTCATGCAGGCACTGAACCTTAACTTTAAAAGTGGGCCTTGGGACTTCACCTCTAGCAATGTGCGATGAAAAATTCACAAATGTTCTATATTAGTGGCAGGATAATCACATGAAATCTGCTTTGACCATCATGTCACAGACATGAGTTTAGTAACAATTAATGGTAAAGCTTTTCATGTGTCATCTGTCTTAAGTTTTTTACTTGGGCATAGAGGAGTTGGTTGTCTAGATCACTCCTCGCCCTTTGAGTTTAACCGCAAAAATGCATGGTGTTTCAGACGTCGGTGCTAGCAAAAAAGCAACTTTAAATGAAAAACGAGGGAGGTAGGTAAGAGCTTTATGACGGCCGATGTATCAGTCTCAAATGTTAAGAAGCTTTTTTTCAGAAAAATAGCAGCTTCAAAGGTTTACCTTATATGCAAAACTTTTACAGTAGTGGAAAGTAAATTCAATAAAACTCTACGACGGCTCACAGGAAATCTAAGTTAGATTCCTAAGAATTTCTAGCAATGAGGAAAAACATTGGAAACCATTCATACCACCAATTTCATTCAGATTAACTGAATCTGGATAAAGTGAATTTTACTTAACTCCACAATGGGCAACTCTTGGTTCAGTCTAGAACTAACTTCTAACACACTGGTACCAAACAAAAATTATTAAGATGGGACAATAATACAACCTGGTCAATTTGTTTGGTGTCCCAAAAGATCCAACCTATCCTGGATGGAACTGTTTTACATTCTCTCCAAAAAACAACTCGTAACTCATACATAGAAACAGGTCTGTCTTTATACTGCCTTTTGAATACAAATAAAGAAAAATCTTACGAGATGATCAACAGTTCTTAAATTTTCAAACCAAAGACTTTTAGAAACCTTTCTCATTGGTAGTTAAAACAATTGTAGACATCTCAGGCGTATTCCCAAGATTTCTCAAATTGTTGGAATGTGAAAATTTGGTTTAGTGTCATGATCAGAATGAAAACTGCACCTTCCATCCAGCTTTTTTTTCTTTTTTCGAAGGCAAAGGCACATAGCATACATTTTTCCAGGAAGGCCGAAAGGTCTTGGTTGTTGGTGCATTCACTCCTGTCCCCCTTATGTGTGGGAATGATCAACCAAGTTTGCCAATCTTCTGGTGTCCTTCCAGGATGCCAGTCCATCTACACAGGGTTGCCAGATCCACTTTTTTCCAAGGGGTCAAATCTAGTCCAGAAAGAGCAAAAAAGAGCCAAATTCTAAGACATGGGGCCCAAAATACGGCCAACCATTTTTTCCAAATTTATCAGCAGTTACTAAGTCATATGAACCCACACTTAGCAGCTTCTTAAATGGCAATTTTCCTCAATCACAATTGTAGCGCAACAGCAAAACAAGTACGTGATGAAAGATCATAAGAGAACAACTCAATTTCCATGTGTAGCCATAAACTGAGATAATTTACCATCGTTCGATAAGTGCTAAAGCGATCAACAACAATCTGAACAAAACCAACAAACACGTGCACCACCTGAATAACAGTAAGTCAGGTAACGTAACAGTTCTCACTGCTACCTCTACAACTGCAACAAGTAACAGGTATTCTGATGTACTTACTTTCACTTAACTCAGAAAATATAAATCCTTCAAAATATAGGAATTTGGTGAAAATCTGCAATGAATTAGTCAAAAAAGTGAAAAAATATGGTTTCTCAGACAGGACCCAGGGTGGTCAGATCTAATTCTTGCAAGGGGCCAGTCTATACTAGAAAAGGGCCAAACGAAAATTTTGGACCCAGCAAGTGTTATTTGGGACTTGGGGCCAACCTAGCAACCCTGTTCAAACCACTCTGCAATCGTCCAATCAACCAGTCTATGACGTAACAATCGCTCTCAATGTTTTACGCAGTAAACATCTGGCTGCCTGCGCACAAGGTAGTGTTTTTTTACTATCTTAGTGACCCAGGTATGTGCAGAATTCCGTGTTATACGCTTCTTCATCGCACTGAAGTATTTCAACTGTGGTTTGAGTGTTGCAAAATATCGGTTATCGGCAATGCTTCTGCGCCTTTCATTATGAGAAATTCCTCATGAAAACATAGCTTCAGTTGAAACGAACCCGCATCACTTGGCATGGCCCTGAGGAAGACCTAAACTTATCTAATTTTGTCATAACCTTGTAGGTGTAAACAGCAATTAAAATTGAGACCAAAACTGTGAAGCAAACTGACGCGATTGGACACTGTGTGCTCTCACCATGGAGCGAATCATTACGAAACAGCTCTGCGTGTGCGTGGCAGTGTATGAGCATCTGATAGCTTTGCTTGCATTGGAGTTGGCATTGTCAGAGGAGGAAATTCCGAAACAACGTGTGCTCGACGTAATATCAATTTAAAGTGTTCAAACACGTGAATTGTTTCATGTCATTGCGGAGGCACCATTTAGACAAGGCAAGGACATTGTTGTTTCATAATAGTCCTATGCAACGTTAGAAGGGAAATGTAGGTTGTTGTCTGTTCCAAACCACTCGCATTGGAGACCTGCAGTGACAATGTTTGATATTTTATCGGCTTTACTGCTGAGTACCTGCAGTACAAAGGGGCCTGTCATGACAGCCAAACAGACCCCGTGGATGCGCTCCTGCGCATATAATGGAATATCGAATCCTATGGGTTCGAATCCTGAAGTATTTTAATCCAAAAATCTTAGAATTTTTTCGAATGTTTAGATTCGAAATAAATTTGGGTTAAATAAACGTGAAAAACTGCGAAGTTGGCAAGACAAATAAATTCAATAAATTTGACAGTGTCTTGCTCTTCTTGTGTTCCTGAGTAAGAGAAAGAAACACTTAACAAGCTCATGACACTGTGTAGTGATGTAACAAGCTAATTAACAGGTCATGTGATCGCTGATCGGCGTTCTAAACCTCTGTGCGATCAGCTCGTTTTGCTCCTAACAAGTTATTTCAGAATAGGATTTGATTTCAGGAATCAAAATAGATTCCAGAATATTCCAGAACATCTAAATGTTCCATAATGCACATCCCTAAACAGAACTGTAGGTACATTTTCATCGATTTCTAATTTTGTTGATTGTGTTAATGCCTTGAAATACTAAAAGAGTTATTACTTTTTGAGTTTAGTGGTTACATTTCCACAAAAACTTGGGTTGCCAATTTCATCACACCAATAAAGTGCATTTCCCTTTGTATTGATGTACAGTACTTGTATAGGTATTTAGAATGAAAGTTGACAATTTTGTCTTTCTTATGCAATTTAACTACTGAAATGGTTTTGATTGGGGTTGTGGGTAGATTATCTGCCCACGTTTTTGTTTTACTTGAATAACACATCTAGGTTACCCATTTCATATCAATATAATAAAATTTTTGGAAACTTTTCTTTTTAGATCTGTTTATCCATGTTTACTCAATACTGTTTGAAGTAAATTAGTATTGCAATGGCATGCTTGTCCGAATTCAGTCAATATGCTATTTTATGAAAGAATGCTGAGACCCAAGCTATTTCCCAATTCTCATGCACACATCTTGTCTGATTATTCTCTGTGATGAGGGGTGCCTCCAGGTCAGGGTTAAGAAAAACCTGGGTTTTTGAAAAAAAACAACCCATCTGGGCTTTTTTCTTTTTTAAAAAGAAACAGGTTTTTGTTCTTTTTTAAAGAAAAACACAAAAAAAAAACATTTTGAAAATTGTTTTTACTGCATCATGCAATATCACCATTTTCAGAATTACACAATAATAACTTGTTATACCTATTATGGCATTCAAAATTGAAGGCAAAAAAATGTACTCCATCTTTGTTTTCGCAAGATGTTGTTGGTCAGTTCACTCGAAAGTGGTAAGGCTTGGCAAGCATGCGCATAGCAATCAGAGAAAAGCCACTCCCACACAAACTTTGCAGTTTCACGTCCAGTTTATGTGCAGTTCAGCATTTATAGAGTATCTTTTTTCAACATATGGTTTGAAATGGTCCAACATCGGAAACAGTTTGGACGCAGAGAAGGCAGAAAAATTGGTTAAAATATACCAATTTTACAGAGCTGAAGAAGATAATCACTAACCACTAGAATTACTCAAACTGTTCGAATTATTCTTTTTTTCAAATCTTTAAAATTTTGTTGCTGTTCGTTTTGTTTTATTAAAAAAATGACAGGTAACTGTACAAGTGTGCTGCTTATTTTATTTTTAGTTCATAGTACATTTTTCAAAGGAAAAGTAAAGAGTGGGTGTTATATTTTGTTTTTTTACATCAACCCTGCTCCAGGCAGTCTGTTTGGCTGTCATGGCCCTTGTGCCGTGGGTAATCAACATTAATACCTATCGAATATTGAACGCTGGGACTGCAGGTTCTAATTTTTCAACTGTGTGGGTGATTTGGCACATGCCACAACATATCTCTTCTAACGTTGCACAGCATTGTTATGAAACAACTGGGTCACTGCCATGTCGAAATGGCACCTACGCAATAATCTAAAACAAAATACAGTGATACGTCAGTTGAACACACGTTTTTTGCATCAGCTACCCCGCAAACGGTTTATCTGAAACAGGGGTGGAAAGCCTGCAGCTCGCGTGAACATTTACTAAAACTCACATCAGAATTTTCGTTATCCAAGTTAGAATACAACCTCGCGCCATAACGAAACTCCATGACAAGCAAACACATCGACAGTGTAAGTAAAAATAAGTCTCTTGCTTCTTCACATAGTTTTCTCTCATTATTTTCCATTGGAAGATCAAGGTAGAATTTTAAGATCAAATCAAATTAATTTTTGCGCCCTGCCAGCGATATTCCAGTTTATGGGGGTCATGATAGTGCATAGGTTCACCACACCTGAAGAATTAACAAGCCTACTGCTGCCTAACCAAGTCTACCGGGGTCTGCCAAGGCCTTCATGGAAGATTTCCAGCCAGGCATTCTCGCCAGGCGCTTAGTGTTTTGCGACATTTTAAGAGTTACTCTCCTGATACTGTCAGCAAGGATATTATGTTCTGTTTGAAGCACTGAGTGTGCTTTAAATGTTCCAAATTGTAATCAGTATTTATTTGACTCAGCCACGAGGTCCATAGGTAAGAAAAACGCAAGGTTCAGCACACAGGTTAGAGCAGTGGTTCCCAACCTTTTTTGATGCATTCCCCCCTTTGCTCATTTTGGAACTGTTCATTGCTCCCTCATGGAGCACTCATTCCTCCCCTGTTTGGGTTCATAGGCTATATTAACTACAATTGGAACAATGGTCTTTATTGACGACAAAAACTTTACTAATAAAAGTGGAACAAAAACTATTTGTTGTCAAAAAACGGCACTGAGGTTTGTCAACAAAAACACGTGAAGTCCACTAAATAACTTACAAACATAAAGTGATGGAATTAATTGAAAGAGTCAGTGTCAACTTACAAAAGAAGTACAACACTTACAATTAATAGGTAACTGAACTATAAATTAAAAATTTCTCCCCTTAACTCATGAAATTCCTCCCTGGTTGGGAACCACTGGGTTAGAGGAACAAACACAAGTGACGACCGCTGTTAGTAAGGAACATTGCATGAGGAGTTTTTGTAGAACTCAGAGCAACCTTGCCTTTTCTATAGTTCATTTGGNATGGTGAGACCAAATTCCATGGTATTTTCAACCTGCGACCATGCTTGATCCCGTAAAATGCNAATTTGTTCAAAATGACAGCTAAATTTATGATTTACCACGATTTTGGCAGATTAACGTCGCAACATAGTGTGCAACGTGNCTGTTTGCTTATTGTTTCACAAGCCACGCCAAGTTGACACCATANGCTGAGAAAACCCGGCTGTGTGGCATGAAGCTGACTTCTCACGAGAAAATGTTTTGTTTTTGCTGCCTGCTGAGCTTGTATTTTTATGCTGGTCAAACCTATGTTTTTCAACACTTTTGAATTGACTTGAGACCTTCAGCGAAAGTTTATTATAGCGATTCATGGGTATTTTATGAACTGCGTGACTGTTGCCCTGTGTAGTTAGGGAAAACCAATCATGGCTTTCCTGAAGGTGTATAATACCACCTATCTAACCTTTTGTTTTCGAAAATTTACTTCATTGTACACGGAAACAACAACATAATGCATGCAATTAGTTAATTAACTGTAACTATCGGCAGTGCAATTGAAACAACTTCCTTTTTCCATAGGGTTGCCAGGTCAATTGAAAAACTAGTTGGCAGCAGTAGCGGCTCGTGGCTGTGATTTGTGGGGGTTTTGCAACCCTCCTAACAAAGATTTTATAAAGACTAAAAAGCATCAGGTTTTCAACGGCGGCGCGGACTGTTGTGATGTGTGATATCTCTCTTCTTACGATCAAGTTGTGAGGCTTCCATATATTGTTGCAGTGACATGCTATGGTGTTAACGATTGGTGTTGCCCTGATATTTAAAGTTATAAGCACACCGTAACTCAACGCAAGTAACAACATTTGGCTCGTTGTTTGCTGATCCACTGCAGTCTGCCCTCATCTAACACGCAAATTCTTTCACATTTATTTAATGAAAAAGAACGTTTGTTTTGCACCACAGTGGTGGTTTTGAAAATGTCACAATTTACCAACTGTAATTGTCCCAGTCGCATTGACTCAAAAGATCAAGAACAGAAACAAACATAGGTGATCATATCTCGCATCCGTACTAGAGAAAGGAGTGTCTTATCACTTAGGACAAGCAATTGGTATTCTTGGGAATACTTAACACAGTTATTTGATGTCACTAATAAAACAATGACTGTGATCGATTACCATTTGCATGAATGAATTTTTAATATTTAAGTGCAACCAGCTGTACTTCAGGATTTACCGAAACATTGGGTTTTAATTACTAATACTTTATGATTAAACCGTAGCACAGTATTTAATTCAGAAGTAATGTTGATGTTAAGGGTATTTTTCAGAAACCTACTTGACATTTGACCTCAAGCACGATTTTGAGCTTTGACTTTCAAGACCTGTTTCAATTCTGACGCAAATCAAAACTGTAGGCCAACTCCAAAATGTTATTCAATGTTTTACCTAATTTGAGGCTGAGAAAACATCAAGTCAAGCATGTGCTCAAGGCGCATTCTGGAATACAACCTCTACATTTCCTACCAATCAACCCAAAAACCCAAAGTCACCTTGCATTGCAAATCCAAACAACTACACATGCAACATCACCTCAGGTAGGATTTTCAACCTCCTGTAGTATGAAAGCCAGTACACACATTAAAAATCACCAACTACCAATGAGGTAAAAACGGACTAAAGCTCGTTGATAACAGAAAAAATCTTGCGCAAACAGGCACGACACGATGTCTTTTTCTTTCTTATTTTTTCACTTTACTTTACTGCTGTCTAGCATAAAAATACATACGAAATGTATGCACTGCAAGTAAGCCTCATTACCAGTTTAACACAAGTGTCATATCACGGTGCATTGCAAAGCATCAGAGCCTACAATTAAGTTCGCTGGCTCTTACCAGCGCCAGGATGAACAAAGTGATTCCGCTGCCCATCACAGGCGCAGTGCACTTGTCAGCCTGGCGCTACGGAAACCACAGCTCCAGCTCGCAGTTCCAGGTTGACTGTGCTCAATTGACAAGCCACAACCCTTCCAATACTTTGCTATAGTGACACCAGCACTGCAAGCGCTCACATCACAGCTCTAGAGTCTCCAGACTACCGGGTAGATGATGAAATGGATGCCGATTTTGCGCATTTGACCTAAGGTAACCTCGCGTGATGAAAACGCTGAAAACACTGCTCGTTTCTGTGACAAGGTAGTGGGCCAGAGGGAAGTTTGTGCTATACTCGACTGATTCCGCTATCAACCTAAAGTTTTAAACCGAAACCCTAAACTTAACCGCTAAACCTAAAGCCCAAACATAAAGCAAAATGGAAAATATGAAGAGAAAAGTGTGGATACTTGTGCAACACCTACTACCAAAATGAAACTCCCAAAGCTGAGAGCCGAACCGAAAACATTGGCACGCGAGCCCTGAAACATGTCTGTTATGCTACGAGGTCGCTGCCAACTCACTGATAAACTCAGCGTTTTATCCGAGCCACATCATGTCAGGCGGATCTGTAATTACTGGGTCATTCTATGTCAAATGAACTAAACAAATTGAAAAAGTCACCCCACCATCTCAGATTTTCCTCAAATTTCATAAGCAGATAGAACTTTTCATGCTGATTCCAAAAAACTAAATTTTGAAATTGGTTGAGGTTTCGCAAAGTTATGGACCATACAAAATGACTACTTTTGTGGTCAATGAAGCGTAACAACTGGCAAGAAAATCATCAACTAACTTTAAAACAAAATCATTCTCACTGTAATCATTCAGCTGTTGTAAAAACTTGACAGGAGGTTGTCTCAAGTATCTTACCTTCACTTGTGAAGAAAATTTTCATAAAATCTATGCGCTTAAGAAAATGGGTAGTCATCAAAATCACTCATGCGTGACATAAATTTTGAATAGTAATATCTCGACGAGCACACATGCTATTGGCATGTGCAATACATCATCTGAAAGCTCTCACTGAGGGGATTTTAGTCTTAAAATATCCTCATTACTTATTTTGTTTCTTTTGAATAAACATCCCACAAAGTTTTTGCCTAAGATTTCAATGTAATTACACTTTAACCCTTTTAGTGCCATGTGCACCACTTTTTTGCTGAACTTTGCACAACCATAATTTGCCAGCCGATTGAGTAAGAGAGCTGTTCAAACCCTCTAAAGATGTGGAAAGTCTTGTAGTTTATATTTTTTTTTAATGGAGAGGTTAGGGTTTTGGTTTTGTTGTGGGTGACGTCATAATAGGGGTAGGTTCACACATTTTGTCCGAGGTCATCTGGCCCTGGGCGTCAAACCAATGACCCAATTTTTTGACTCAAAGTTTTATTGGGAACTAGGCTATAATTCAAGTCATTAGAGCCCATGATCGGCTTTTTAGCATTTCTGGATCTAAAATTATGGCTCTAAAACCCAAATTTCGATGAAAAATCAAGTCGGGCAAAAGGTAACCTTGGCCATATTGGCTGAAGGCCATAACTCGCCAGCCAGTTGAGCAGGAGGGCTGTTCAAACACTCAACAGATGCGGAAAGTCTTGTAGTTTCAATTTAAAAAGAAGAATTGGAAAGTTTTAGATTTTTGTTGTTTTGTTGGTGACATCATAATGGGAGTAGGTTTATGCATATTTGGTTAAGATTATCAGATCCTGGGCGCCAACGTCAAGAACCAATTTTTTGACTTGAAATTTTGTTGGAAACCAAGTTGTTCTACGAGTCTTTAGAGGGGTTGATTGGCTTTCTAGCATTTCTGGTTCAAAAGTTATGGCCAAACAAAAGCAAAAAAATTAGGGAAATCCCGAGAAATCCCTTTGGGGATTATTTATAAAATCAGCAATGAGGATATTTCAAGACTAAAATCTCCTCAGTGAGAGCTTTCAGATAATTTATTGCACATGCCAATAGCATGTGTGCTCGTCAAGTTATCACCGTTCAAAATTTATGTCACGCATGAGTGATTTTGATGACTACCCATTTTCTTTACCCCAAAATTGGGGTAAGCGCATGGATTTTTAAAAATTTTTCTTCACTACTGAAGAAAGGATACTTGAGACAACCTTTTGTCAAGTTTTTGCAACAATGAAATGATTACAGTGACATTGATTTAGTTTTGAAGTTATTTGATGATTTTCTTGCTAGTCGTTATGCTTCATTGACCACAAAAGTAGTCATTTTGTATGGTCCATAACTTCGCGAAACCTTAACCAATTTCAATAAAAATTTAGTTTTTTGGAATCAGCATGAAAAGTTCTATCTGCTTATGAAGTTTGAGGCAAATCTGAGATGGTGGGTTGACTGGCTGGGACAGTTAACAGAGAATGACCCTACTACCTTGACGCAGAAACGAGCAGTGTTTCCAGCGTTTTCATCGCGCGAGGTTACCTTAGGTCAAATGCGCAAAATCGGCATCCATTTCATCATCTACCAGACTACCGTCATTTGCAGTGCTTCCCATACAAAACCAAATAGATGTCTAATATTTAGCTTTGTGCAAAACGTTTTGGGAAGGGAGGACGGATTGTCAAATGTTCTTGTTAATGCAAATTTAGAAATCGAAGTTAAACAACAAATCAAGCTAAAAATGAAATTTACCTCGACAATAGGGGGTGCTGCAGTTCCGCAGTGCCTACATACGAGCCGCTACTGGTTGGCAGTGAAAGTAATATTGCAAATGTGAAAAAAAGGTTGCGTTTTAGTTTTAAAGCAGACGATGTGGAAGATAAAAATGTTATAACCTATTTATTTGATGCGAATGCCATTTTGAACAAGTCATCTTGTATTCAAAGAGTTAAATATAAAAGTGAATCTTCTTTAGGGATTTTGGAATCAAAACTTTGTTCTGAGAAGTTTTGTGTAAGGTTTATTTTGCGGATTTACGATGTGGTTACTGTAAAAAATAGCTGAAAAGAGTTGCATTACGGACCTCCTGTGGTCCAACCAAACCATGTTTCTTTAGCATTAGATGGTTTTACTTGAAAGAAGAGTTCTTCGTTTACCCGATTACAATCTTTTTTGTTTTGTTTCAGGTCGTGCGCTGCGGGACAAGCAAAAAATTGGAGAATTTCTCTTGGGCCACACGAGGAACTCAAAGTCACTGGTGCGCATTATCACAGTTACTCAACAACAGCTCAGGTGCAGTTATATATAGACTTCAAAACAGCTTACAGCGTAGCGTGGTGGCGGTGGGTGCTTTTCCAATGAGAGTGCACGTAACGAAATGACGTTATCAAGATCCAAATGAACCAAAAATGGCATATGCGTCGGGCAAATCCGCTTGTGAGATAATATTCAACAGACTTTTAAACCGAAGTTATACATCAGGAGTAGGCAAACTGCCGGGCCACATTAACAAATTCGAAAGTTTAAGGGCAGCATAGTATATCAGGTGAAATGATTAATATTCAGTGTTGTTCATATCACATCAGCTGGGCTCGCTTGCAATTAATGCTTTGATATGTTGTTCCCAAATGTAGTGCGCTTTATTCGAAATTCCCGTTTCGAATTGTGTGTCCGAATACAGCAACTGTTTTATGACAAATCAAAGCAGAGGTGAAATCTCAAGATTTGCTTCAATGTCCATTTGGGTCAGTTGTGCCGAAGAACTCAATACTTTGCCCCGAACTTCTCTCGAGACTTCCAATGCTTATGTTGGTGTTAAATATTGCTAGAAACACCATTTTAAACTTTGCTTGGGAAAGTGATGGTTTAAATGTAGCTTGAAGTGCTTAGATATGATGAAAGAAAAACATTGTCTTCGTGACCAAAAAATCATCTTAACTTCAGTAAGGACTGAAATCGCAGCCAAGTCAGAAGCCTTGACTTTACCACGGTTTATGCCTTTTGAAAGGAGTGGTCTTTTAATTAACACAGTTGTCTATTGCTCAACATCTGTAACTCAATGTTCGCTGATCGCTGTGCTTGTGTGGGTGTAAGAAAGTCGAAACCACCAAAAAGTCCAGTTATGACTACGTTACAATGTTTCAGCTTTTTTTTATTTTTAGGATTTTGGATCTTCAAGTATTATGCATTTTCTACGAGAAAAGGTTGTCAAAGTATAATTTTTTGTTTCACGCTATGATGACGTTGATGGTGAAACAGTACAGTTTGACCCTGAAGAAGTTCATCATTAAAATATCATACGCAACAGCAAGTATCGCAGGACGTAAACTAACGTGAATCTGCGCCAAGCGCGTATATTGCATGCTCGCATTTTTGCGGCGAAGAGCGGCAGCAAACGATTTTACGTGTTTTGCCCGAACTGCAGCAACTGTTTGTATGCACATGGCTCACTCCGATCCGTTGCTGTAGCAAAGCTCAATAAAATCGTTCCTGTTTCAGTCTGCCTCCTGGTTCTGCGTGTTTGAGTGGTTCCTGCTGGCCGGCTTCTCTGTTCTTCACTACCGACGGAATATCTCGCTCCGCTCATCCGGCACCTCAGCGGCCCCTGGAGGGTTCAGTGCGTCGTCGGACAAATCTGGAATAATCTCAAACGAGGTCCTGCCCGGGAAGTCTATCATCAACCCCAACTACATCGATTAGATCCCGTGGAAGGCGTTGGTAAATCTGTTGGTGAACGTCAAGCGAAATACTCGTTTATCCGCTGCGTACGTCGGCCATGTGCAGAGCGACTGTGTGAATAATCGTTGCGCATGATTTAGTTTTGTTCGGCTGTGAATTACCTCCGCTTTCTTGTGCAATATACTTTTCGAATGTATTGCGGCCATGGTGACCATTGACCGGTAGCAATTTGATAACGTAACTCAGTGTTCACTTGATTTCAGCTTTGGCTATTTGCCTTCCCTGCTAGTTCAGTTCCTAACATGATTGCCACTGATTTAACTGTCCCGAAGACATTTTCCTCTAGCATATGGTCAACAAGTGACTTCGCTTCTTTCACTGACTGTTCGCGTTGATACCATTATATTTTGGTGTACAGACCTCGATCACAAGTGACTCGACATCTCGCGTCGCATGCTCCGCAGTTGTCTGTCAGACTTTGTTTTGTTTGAAAGTAATTTGCCGTCAATATTCCCAGTATTCCTAGATTTCGTGAGTGTTTAATAATGGCCGGTTAGACCTTCATAATCAGAAGACCTCAAGTGAGACCCAGACGCTTTAATACTGTTGTTGTTCGAACTAGCCGTTGGTCATGACGTGATTTTGACGTGTCGTTGTGCAATAGTGATATTTTCACACCCATCACCGAATCCAAGCCATTCGAAAATCTCGCAATTTTTCGCTCGTGTAGTTTCGAATATCTGCCTGCGTTCACCAAGTATCAACAGATCGATGTTCATTGGCAGCTGGCAAGTGCGGTCATTTACACAACGAAAGGCATTTTGCGTAAGTTGTAATCACGCAGTTGTAGTATTCCTCCAAGAGCCGAAGTACAACTTTTCACGTGTTTTGGTTGTTCTTCGTAGCCTTTCACTCTTATGTGAAAATTGCCAGACGAAATGGTAAACGATGACATACAGAACGTGTTCTTCCAAACTTTGGTGTTTTTTATGTTTTTCGCAGTCGCGATCACAAAACGTCAAAATCAATTTTTTAGTAACTGAAAATTGGTGTTTGCCCGAAGTATAACAAATGTGCAGCGTGAAAATTTTAGCTGTTAACTACGGTGTTTTGTTTCTAACTTATATAAAGTAGTGATAGATCCGAGGATTGTGACATAGTGATAGATCCGAGGATTGTGACACTACTAAGGCTGGAAAACGCGTCAACGGTATCGAAATTAAATTCGCTGGCAGACGAATTTACACCGTTTAAAGTTGGGTCATGTGCTAGACGTACTCTATATCTGTGATTGCGTTCCTTGTCAGTTGCCCCATTTTTTCTGCAGTGACTTGCTCGCACTTTGATACGTTTTGAAGAACTTCATGTTTTTCTATCCATTAATTACTTTTTGTACCAATCGCTGTATCTACGATCCCCTGATGATTTTGTTAAGTTATTCACAAACCATTGTTACCCGTCACTTGAATAAATAAGTCATGCGGCTTCCATTGCGACCGGGTGAGAATGTGATGTATTCAGCGTTTGATGCGGTTCGCTGCACGTCACTTCTCGACCGTGTCGGGCATTGCTGTTCGATAAATGAGCAGGATCCGGATCTCGGACAGTTCAACCGCAGTTTTTCTAAAGCCATGGAGTTTTCCTTCAACTCGCCATGCACTGCACAACTGTTGGTCTGTGTGCGATATTGTTGGGCTGGAGAAATGATAGAAGATTTCATGTTTTCTCATCCAATGCAATGCCCAACAACCAGTTCAGACGTTTTCAACGTGCTTCGTCATTTTTTTTCACANTCAAAACTGTCGTGAGAGCGATGTGTGGGTGTGTGTNCCGACGGTGCAGCTTCAATGGCTGGCAAGCACTCGGGGACTGTGGCTCCGTCGTATCAGAGANAAAGTACTAAACACTATACGAACACACTGCGTGATTCGTCGGGAANTGCTTGACATTTGGGGCAATCTTTGTCTGAAGTCTTGTCTACATGCGTCAAAATTGTAAACTATCAAAGCTCGCCCACCCCAGTCTGGAATGTTTTCGAAACTTTGCGATGAACTAGGTTCGGAACAATCAAGCCTTCTGCTCCATACAGAAGTTCGATGGCTGTCGCGAGGAAAAACTGTAGAACCCGTGTGTGGAGTGCGAGAGGTGCTTTCAATATTCCTCCAAGAGCGCAATGCGGACTTTGCTTCATTCGTTGCTGATGAAATTTGGCTTGGGAATCTTGCATACCTGGCATACATGTTCAACCTTCCCAACCAACTGAACTTGTCACTGCAGGGAAGAGACGCCAACATTTTACTTGGTCAAAACAAAATAACACTATTCATAAAGAAACTCAACATATGGCAACACAGAATAAATGATATTGTGGATATGTTTCCAGTTCGTTGTGACTTCAGTGCTAACAAACCCTTAACACAGAACTGATTTTCTCTGCCGTTAAACAACATTGGGAATTGCTTTCCGAGCATTTTACAAAGTACTTCTTAAAAGAGACCTATGATAATTTTGACTGGATTCTAAACCCTTTTGTTGCGAAAACTGATCTTTCAGTAACCGAAGAAGTAGCCGCATTGTCCTCTGATCGAACTCCAATGATTATTTTCAATCAAAAAGCTCTTGCATCTTTTTGGTTAAATGTTGTGGACGAATATCCATTGCTCTCACAAAAGGCAACTAAAATTGTATTACCTTTTGCCGTTTGTAACTACCTACATGTGTGAGAAAGCATTTTAAGCTCTTACAAATATGAAAACAAAAGACACGTCCAAAGTTGCCGCTGAGTCTGACTTCCGAGTTTGCTTGTCACAAATTGCTCCGGCAACTGATCAATTGTGTAGTAAAAAGCAACCTCATCCATCGCATTGATGCTGCCAGTGTTGTTAATGAACATGATTTTGTTTATTTATTTTTGGGTTTGTATTATCCTTTCTCGTTAGTTAGGCAGAAAAATTTATGCGACGGAAGAATGGGGCTCGAGATAAAAGTCACAGAAGGGATCCTTCGCCCAAACAGTTTGGGAAACCCTGCTGTAAAAAGCTTTTGGAAGTTTATCACAGTGGTGGTCCTAGCAATTTGGAGGCCCCTGTCACGGACCGAGTTTTCTAGAAAACATCGCATAGATTATTGTTTTTGCGTTTCGTTCACACGTTACCACCTTCACTCAACCGTAGTACGACATTGGCAAAATATGGAGGCTTGGTGCTTTTGGGGCCATGGCCCAAATGCTCGAAAGTCTTTACAAATCTTTCATACCATCTCATGCACTGATGGCTTTGCAATATCTGTTTAACGATTCTAAGCTCAAAGAGGAGAGCATGTAGGCCCAGGACATATTTACTACCGCAAAACAAACATAAATCTAACATCTGTAAGTTACTTGTTCCAAATCATTAAAGACAGTGTTGTCAACCATCTAGTGGAGCAAACTGTTTCCAAAGAGTCAGGCTGGATGGCTTCACCATGTCCATGTTGCGATGTGCACATTTTAAAACTTGTCAGATTGTGTGTACAGTCTATCAAGTTCATGTATGTGGTTTTTACTTCCCATATATACACCACGTTGGTAGTATTAATACATGTTCTTCATGCATTATTCAATCATATTTGCAACAAGATGGATGTGTGAAGTTTTGCGCAAGGTAAAAGTTGCCACTTCACCGTATTGATGTAGTAGTACTTTAAAGTGTTTAGTGATTTATGAGACTGCAGTAATTTGTAGCAGTCCCATCGCCACGGGGGCTTTGGTGGGCTTAGCCTCCCCAAACTAAGCTCCAAGCCCCCCAAACTGAAATATGAAACACTAGTGGAGGTTTTGTCAAATTTATAATGTAAATCCCCCTATTGAAGACTTTCTGGCGACGGTTCTGATTGATAGAAGTATTGCTTCGTTCCCTACTATTTTTATAAACATACAAGTATTTCCCCTAAAAGAATTCCACAAAGCCGTCGCCAATATCTGGTTTAATTGAAATACACTGGATGGAGACCAACAAGTCGAAGATCTCACCGTGCACATCAACCCTCCAATTTACCATACTGCTTAGCGGAATCAGCGACGAGCTTCAGTCAGTTCGCGCGTTCAGGAAATAAACTGCAAATTACAGGTTCGATCGATTGATAACATATCAATGATCATTATGCGTCATTGACTATCCCCGTTCTCTAGGTTTGGAATGTTAATCTCGATATTTGTCAGGAAGGGAAGCGCACAAAAAATACTAACAAAAAGTTCAAACAAAATATTTGCGACCGAACCATCCGGTCATATTTTCACAATAAAAACGCCAAGCTTCCAACCCTGTGCTGAAGTAGTTCTGTGGGGTGTTATATTTTTCTACATGTTTTTCTGTATGTTGTATGCCACTGCTATTTATGTAGTGGATTGTGGTCGTACCAACATTTACAAATCTCTGCAGGTATAGGGCAAATGAAAAGATTAATGGTTCAAGAAAGCAAGGAACGCTTCCCCCAAAATATTTAAACATGTAGTTCTGGCTCAAAAATAAACTAACTGAAAGCAATTTATGTAACATTGCATTAGCAGCTATTGAAGC
>JGI24159J19872_10004071_pt1 | contig 18517 bp, 11 predicted proteins | sample Ectturendosymbi4_FD_19872 | JGI IMG/M metagenome (IMG submission 19872) | reverse complement strand
ACATTGTTTGTTGGCTTTCTAGTTTTTTTCCACTGTAAAACGTGTAGATTTTAGACTAAATAATTGAATGTACCTCCCTGTTGAACCCGGCCGATTAATCGAGGGGCCGGTTAATCGGGGGCCGGAAAATCGAGGATGCACTGTAATCAAATCCAACCCAAATCTGGTTAAGCAAAAATGATAACATCCAAATCCATCAATATATTGGAATGTCGCAAGATCTAAATCCAAATCCAAGCACATGTTCATCTCTGGTCATTTTCCTGTATTGGGCATGCGAAAGACAAGGAAGTATATTTCTTGTGTTGTGATCGGAAAGCTCGAGCGGCAAGTGCGCAAAGCTTCACACTGTGGCAGCAAGCAACAATAGAGATCACCCGATGAGATCACTCTGTTATTGCTTGTTTGCAGTGGCGCAGGAGCACAACCTGCCGCCCCTGGCCCTAGCAAAAAATGCCGCCCCTTGGTGCGGGCAGTGAGTCACATTTATGACGTCATCGTGCTCAGTCAACCATGGTATGATCTTTCGTTTTTTGAAGACCTTTTCGCAAGAACTTTCGCCAAATTTAGCGTAAATTGTCGACTGCTTAACCTCCCCGAACGCCATGCCGCGGGGCCCATCGCACAACTGCAGCTAGTAATAGCTACAACGTGATGATATCACCATATCAGCAGAGTATTCGAACAAGTAACAACTACTATAAACAGAAAACCTTGAGTAGGACTGTTTCCAAACTAAAAAAAGATTATAAGGCAGCAACAAATTAAGAAACATGAACGCAAAAACCAACGATTTTGTAGCATTTACTCAACAATTAGTATTTTGGAACAAGCACAAGATTTGTAGCGGGCGGGAGTTGTATGACCAAAGTCACCATTACTCAACTCCCAAGACGATCAACAGCCAAGCAAAAATTTTCTATATTGAATGACAGGACACCGAAACGCAAACAAAAAAGAAGAAATTAACGAAGGGGAAATGCAAATAGCAAGTGTGTCTAGGAAGAAAATCACTAAAAGACTTAATCTACATTTAGACAATTGACCGATATACTTGACCACAACAACTGTAGTCCTAATCGTTTTGAAAAAAACTCTTTTCGCGCTTTTGTCAACAGACAAGAAATGCAGTGCGCTACGCCAGTCCCAAGCCAAACGAATTAAAAAAGTTATCGAAGTTTTTGCAACAAATTAAGAATGATCACTACCCAATCGAAACAACTTACAGCAAAAACACTACATCCCACACTCCAGTTTTGAGTATAATAACCAATATCTCAAAATTCTATACCCATTCTTAAGTGTTTTGTAGGATTATTTCTTTAGAAAGACTTCTTCGCAATTTTTTCGTGCTGTCATCAACTGGCGGTGACCAAAAGGATCTTTGTGTTGATACTTCTCTGGCCCTGCTTTGACTACTTCAACTCTCAAACTATGATCTATCACTATCGCATCAGGCCGAGGTTCAGAGGGCGACATTCTTTCTGCTTTTGTGCCTCAATTGCCACGTTGTATCGTCTATTTGNTTTATTTCTGCTGTATAGAGAACCGCCTGATATGCTGTAGNTCAGGAGTTCCCAACTTGGGTACATGTACCCCTAGGGGCACATTTGCCTACCTGAAGGGTTACATTTAAGGTCCAGGATACATTCTGTTTTTAGTAGCTTTGAGACAAAATCGGAGTCTACCTAGTTCTAAAATCTAAAAGTTTTATTAAAAATTCAGTGGATTTCTGTTATTTTACTCAGCTTTTTTGTCATAAGAAATTTTAGGGGTACATGCTCGTGGGCTTAACCCCCCCAAACAAAGCTCCATGCCCCCCCAAGTTGAAACGTGAAACACTATAAATAAGTGGAGTTTTGGTTAAGTTTATGATGTCAAGCCCCCCCCGGACAAACGAAAAGCCCCCCCGCAAAACTGCAAAGCCCCCTATTGAAAACCTTCTGGCGACGGTTCTGCTCATGTGTCGAAATGGTGAAGGGATACATTGTCAGAGAAAGGTTGGGAACTGCTGTAGCTTATGCGACATTAAAGAGCAGGCAGGGGCAAAGGTGAAACGCGAGAACAATCTACAAGGAGATAGAAGTTTTAACGATTTGCAAAATATGCTATTTCTGGTCTCTTCCCTTGCCCAAGTTGCAAAAGAGCAAATGACGGTGCTCGGCCGGTTCGGTGTTCATATCTTATAACTTTCTGGGTCGAGGTAATTGTTAATAAAGTTTACATGTCGCAAGCGACTTTTTTTGTGGGGGTTGCTGCATACATTCAATATTGTATTTAAAATATGTGCCCCCTTGTGACTTTTGGCCTCCCTGCTGCGAAATCTTGGCTGGGGCCTAACTGTAGTAAACGTTACTGCGATTAGTTGAGTGAAATTTAGATCATTTGGACGACATAACACTAAAAACAATTGGTACACGATGCTTTTCATTACTGCGTGCCCAGCGTTGCAACACAGCGCTCACATTTTCTCAACAAAACCTGCGAACATTAGCGCCCTAAGATAAACAGCCTTTTAGTCATCTATTAAAACATTCTCCACCGAACGAGCGAAAAGTATTATTCAAGTAAGCAGCTTGCCTTTGCCATCAATAAAGCACAGAACTATAGCTTAACTGCAGTACAGCTTTCTAAATAGCTCTGACAACTAGTCAAAAAAGCCCAGCTGCAACTGTGGCGGCTGAACCAGGGTTTCTGAAACATGCCCTCGGCCCACCTTGGGGGCCACAGAGTGGTTCTCTGGGGCCCGCGAGCAGAGGCCTTCACTAGGTAGCTTTGCTGTGATATAACATAATTTATCCAAGTGTCACGATATATTAAGTAATCGCCAGTTAAACTTAGAAGGGGGCCACGGCTCATAAAAGTTTGAGAACCACTGGGCTGGACCTTGACCGAAGAACGATGCTGCAGCTTGCTAGAGTAGGCGAGTTTCGGATGGATTCCTGAAATAGCGGCCATTGTTACGCAATAATATTGAGAGGTAGGTAGCGACAAGGCGGTGGTGAGCATAACGTGGCTGTAACCATGGTGCTCATAATATCGGCTGTGTCGCCCTCATTTGCCAAAGAAAATTCTCGCGGGGCCTGGGACTTAGCTGATGAAATTAAGAAAGCTTAAATTTTAATCAGTCTGAATAATTTCTTAACCTCTTTTCAATTTTCTCTGCTTACAATAGGCGACTAGAATTTGCAGCCCCCTGGAACGTGCCGCCCCTGGCTATAGCCAGAGTAGCCAGTGGGTTGCTACGCCACTGCATGGAGCAGTTGTTTCTCAAACTTTTGCTGCGTACCCCTTCCACTACACCCAAAACCTCTGCGGAGCCCTTCGTTTCGTCAAAGTTTTTTCGATTAGATTTGGCTGTTTCTTAGCATGAGCATCTCAACCGCCATTGGTAAAAACAACTTTCAGGCTTGGGCTTGCCGCCAACTGACGTCACCAAAGCCAAAACAAAAAAGGTCAGTCGACTTGCAACATGTACAATATGTCAGACTACGGTTGTGTCGGCGGTGCGATTAAGCTGACTAATCGCCCAAATGAGCGATAAAAACTGACGGGTTTTCTTGATTGGATTTTGGTTTTAAGAACCCCGTAAACAATGTTTCCTCTTAGGTGCGCAAATGCGTAGTGCCACCAGACGAGCTGCGCAGTGAAATCTCATTCTTGCATACTTGCGACATTCCAAATAGCCCTTAAAGGGTTAAAAGCTTGAAACGCTTTACCGGTTATGTGTCTACATGGTTGCGCAGTTGCATGTACGCTAAAGAAAAGAAAATATTTGCGCTGTGTAAAATTTTCTTAGAGGGAACACTGTCTGCAAAACACATTCATGGACACCTAAGGGGTGTATGGACCCTAGGTTGAACCACTGCCATAGAGGATCCCGACGAAACCTTCAAGGTAAACTCTTAATGCGCTACATTCGACACTGCTACCCCATCTAATGGGGTACGCTTCCAGCAGCTGCGGGAGTATAGTTCTGTCTTCGGCTTTCTCTATGACATTCAGAAAGGTCCAGTCCAGCACACCAACCCATTTTCCCTCATTACTGCAAAATCGCAACTCAGCTTCACTTGAACGTGTGTAGTTTACATCAGAAGCGTGTAAATATAAAAAGCGCTATCGTAATGGCGCCCACGGTGATTTCTTGCTTACCTGCAATATTGGCTTTTCTTGCTCAGCTGCAATACGGGCATTAGATATTCAAACGTTGAGACTTGGCTGTTGTTTGCTGCCCCCTATAAAAGTTTTCTGGCTACGCACTTGATTCCGGGTGCAGTTCATCTGAGTTTGGGGTGTAGCATAGCCTACCTGGGTCAAGCACTGGAGCGGTCCAACAACTTCTCCCTCAACATGGTTGTAGTTAGTCGGAATGGTGGATAAGTTGAAACTTTGCATCTTCACGCCAAAATACTACCGTATTGAATAGATTAAATTGCTTTCTAATTTTACCCAAATGTGAATTAAGCTTTTCTCACTTTACCCAAAATTGAATGAAGCTCTTACCCAAACGTTTCGAATTTTAACCAAATTTGAGAGAAGTTGTTCTAATTTGATTGTTTTGTATCAAAAAATAAATGCCTAAAACCGAAAATGTTTACCCGAATAATCGCCACTTTTCAAGCGTTGGGGATAAGATCGAATCCCTGCAATCCCACGTGGTATACTTATGTATAAAACAAATCCTTTAAGAAAAAGTCCAATGTCGAGCAGGGGCGTAACGAGGGGGCACAATGTTCCGGGGATCGAAAAGTCCCAACAATGTCGCAAGTAGTTTTTGCAATACAGCACATTACTCCCAAACAACCTTATGTTCGAACATGGGGGCGCCAAACTTGTTTCTTGCACCGGGCGCCATTTAACCTCGGTACGCCCCTGATTACGAGTCAAGGAAGCATGCACGAGAAGCACATTATATTGTACGGAAATAGTTGCAGTCTACATCACTTGTTCATTAACAAGCAGTTTAATTATAAAAATTTAGGTCAAATTCAACCATCGGTCATGTGTATGTATGATCGGATTTTTGCAAATTCTAAAATTTTTTGAATATTTTTTCTCTAATTTTAAACTTACAGTTTTGCACAATAAAAATATTTTAAGTAAAGGGCACTGTCTTTGCCAACATGGTGTTTCGAAATTGTTCAAGCGTAAGTGGCTTTGCCAACATTATTCGGCTTCTGCCGTATTTCTTCTTTAGTAAGATGTATGTTTGTCAAGGAGGCGTGTGCTGGCTAGCACCAAGGTTGTTTGCGCTTTCTGAACCGGAACAGCGCTACTTCTAGTTGTAACTGGTAAGTGAATAAAGATGTACAGATGTTTCAGTCAGCAAAAATGAATTTGTTCAGCCTTGTGCATGTGTTTCTAGATGGATGGATACTTGCACAATGATTTAGGGTTAAACTTTGTCAGCACAATTTTATATCACTGCCAATTGTTCACAGGAAAGAGATTCAAAGTCTTTGGACAATGGCGATGCTGTCCGTTGTATTTTCTGCCACAGTCAATTCATGTCTTCATATGCGTTGAACAGCTTACAAGATGGACTGGGCCTAACGTTTGACATGTAATCATAGATGCAGTCCCAGATGCTACTGACCTCCATACGCCTGTCACATTGGTCCCATTAATTAAAAAAGATGCAACAAATCAATATGGCCTGAAGTCTTCAGCAAAATAAAATATAGTCGATTTATTGGGTCGTGGGCAACTGTGCTACAGTGCGTTACACAAATGTGGAAGTCTCGGGTGAAAAGGGTGTGCAGGTTTGTTTTCAAAGGTCAGAGAGATTTTTTTATCAAGCGCTATAGTGATTAGCGTACAGTAAAGGTGCAACGATTTATCGAACAGGAAAGTTCACTGCATTTTCTCGACGAGATTAAAAACACTACCGAGTAAAGCAAGTACTCTCCACAAGTGGAATAAACAAGGAATCAGTCATTAGATTCTTAATAGGAAATGAGTAAAGCAGAAGAATTTTCCAATTTAGGGATGCTTAAATTTACCAGTAGGCCTACATTGGTGAGATATTTGCTACCACCAGATGCTTTCAAACTTTTTATTGAAATTCTATTGATTATGCGCAGGGCCTCCATGAGCAATTTTTTCAGGCGAAACAAAACCCATTTGGGGCCCCTATTACTTGCAAAATTTAAAAAAAATTGAGGCTAATTAATGTGCACAAAACTTCAACAATAGGTGCTCGTTTATTGATCATATGAAATATTCTGTTCAAACATACCGGTATTCAAGTTATGTGACAATATTACCATTTTTGAACATGAATTTTAAATGTTCATATTAAAATCTTACCAAGGAGAAATTTTAAAACATCGTTTAACAATTATATAAAGGCTTTTCTAGCTTTCTTATCCGCAAAATTTGTAATAACACTATCAAAATCATCTTGTCTGGCAACGCTAGACTCAACGCTTAATCTTGTCAACAAGTCGAGTTTGTGACATAGTAGACCGCAAATAATTTTTTACAAGTTTAAACTTGCTGAAAAATCTTTCAGCAGATGCTACTGTAGCTGGAATTGTCAATAATATTGTCAAGCTAATACAAACATTTGGAAATAATTCACACGGGCCTCAGGCCAGCGACTACTGCTTTGAAGCATTCTGTCGAAATACTGTTGTTAGTTTCTCCTGTATGGTTTCGAAATCTTCAGATTTCTGGGTACGTCCTCTAATCCTAACTCACATTCGATTAGAGCCTGTGTCTGTTTGCGGCGCGAGTTTAACAATCAGCAAAATGCACAGCACACTATAAGCACTTGCGTCCTGCACTGCAGTTACTTTTTAATTTTAAACTTTAAAGTTATCTCACAAACATGCGCAATATTCGAGAGCTACTATTGTTAGATTAGATTTTATTGTGAACTGACATGTGTCCATTCAAATTTCACTTGAAGTATCTTTGAATTTAAAACTCTTGGTTTAGTGGAAAGAGTTTTTATTAAAGGTTTGTTTGAAAATGAAAGAGGTAAAGGAAAATTTAGTTCAATGGACAGGCTGTGACAGTAATCGTGAATGTCTTATTCGACAAAGTAAGCAAACATTCGAGTTCAACAAAAATAAATGCTGTTGATAATTATCAATGCATCATACCAGGAAAATGCACTGCCAGTAATTCACATTAAAATACTGTACATCACACTAGCTTACCAAATCCTTTGGGCCAAAACAGTTTTATCACCAGGATTAATTTTGTTACATTATTCCGAGTTTGTTAGTAACAAACAGTCAAATGTTCCTTTAGCCTCGTGTCCCTCCGTAGCTGTCGGGCCCCGGAACAATGTACCTGCTAGACCCCCTCTCATAGGCCCTAATTACGCGCAGAAAAGCAAAATGCGTGAGTTTCAAGAGGATGCATATTATTATAACCAAATAAAGTGTTCAAGTTCGGAATCCACATGTCTTATTCTTTACAACAGATGTATCTGTGCAGATATTGGTAATTTCGCTGATTATTTTTAACGTCTGAAGTCCTCCTGACATTCTTCGAATTGCTTTGCAAATAATGCTAATGATGGCAGTTATACAGTATTTTTTGCAAGCTGCGAACGATCTTTCACTAAACTGAAACTGGTGCTTTCATACCTCCGGGCCTCATTGATTAACAATAAGTCAGGGAAGGTTATGTGATATAGCTTTAATGAGAATAGAAAGTGAGGAAACAGCAAACGCTTGCTGTACTTCGATGAAATCATAGACGACTTTGTTTCGATGAAGGCACGGAAACTGTTGTTTTGTTTTAATTAGCATTTTTGTGTAATGTAACCGGAAAAGGCTGGATATGTTTATGTTTCGATGAAATTGTGTTTTTTGAACAGAAGTGATACATGACTTGCATTAAATAGTTTATTGCACAATTCAGATGGAATGTTTTTTGTTAAAAAAGAAACTGTCGTTTGCAGTTGCAATATGTTGTTTGATTTTTTTGCAAGATATACAGTTTTGTCAGGCAAAAATATGTTGACCTATGGACTACGATAACGTTATTATTTGAATGTTATTGATGTTTATCATAATAAAAACAAATGAGTATAGAAATATGTTGTAGTCGTCATGGATAATTTATATTTTATTTGCTGAAAAGTTCTAAGCAAAAGTAAACACAAATATTTTCAGTTTAAAAAAAATTATTTTCTTTATGGTTTATCTTTCGTAAAAATTGTGCCAACATTTAATATTTAAATTATTAGAAAGGGCGCAGATTTAAATTTTGCCATGGGCGCCACTTTGCATAGATACGCCACGGACAGTAGCTGAAAAGATTTCGATTTACAAGCAGTGCTAGGATTGAACCGCTTCTTACAAACCTGTTCTTGAAACTTCATCTACCCTGCAAACCCATCACAAAGTGAGTAAAGTGACATGTTACTCCTCATTCTTGTAAATGCTAGGCTGGATGCTATTCCGTCCACTGAACAACACAGTGCATATCGATAATATAGGCTACAATTCAGCCAGGGACGCCGGGACAGCGGTAGGGCAGGAGGGGCAGTAAAAAGATGAGGGCAATGGAAACTTATAAAAAACAAAAAAATCGTTACCAACTATGCTTGCTTCTGTTAAAAAACAATGTTGACCTCAAAAATAATAAAAGAAACTATAGAAAATTTGTTTCAATTCGATCTTTATACATCATGAAATTCTCTATGATGCTGTTATGAAAAAGACACCTCCGGCCCGTTTCCTCCTTTTGAAAGATCAGGGGACAATGCTCCCGCTCTCTGGCGTCCCTGCTGAACGCTATCAGCAGTCGCTGTCTCGCTGTATTACCTGCCAAGATGTCTGCGTTCAACAGTCACATGCGTCAAAACGCCTACTATCCAGTGTTGCCAACCCTTCTTACAACGAATATACCAAATCTAATCTAAAAATAGGCCCATAACAAATTTATATCTATAACAAACATATACAATTAAACGCTATTTTTCACTGCTTTTTCATTGTTTCATGTAAATGATTAACAGTTACGTTGTGTACTGCCATCATAGAGATGCTGCAAACTCAATTTCTACTTTCTTAGTTTAGCAGTGAGTAGAGTACGTCAGATTTATTAACCACTACTCACTAGAAAATTCATCTTTCCAACACAATGCATTTTCATTTCTTTTGCGGTCCAGAATATTAAACTGTATTATGCTCTACAATAGCTGGCAATTATCTTAGTTTTTGCACAGTTAGCAGAAGGGATATATACAACACCAGCTGAATACTTCTTTGCAAGCCGCTGCAGCTCTATAAGCCACTCTTTGCTGTATCTTCTCCCAATCTCGTACGCAGCTTTCCCACATTTGAATGCATTGTCTGTCTAAAAGCGCATACCTAGACTTAAGTTCAGTTTTTTCAGAACACCTCAGCTCTCTTCCAACCTCGCTTTCCGCTTACCCAAAGTACACACTTACTCCCATGTTAAGCAAAATCGCTAAACCTTTTTATATGGCTTCAACACCACTGTCGGTTTCTCTGTTTTCGCTTTGTAATTAACCAATTAAACTGGTTTAAAATCTCAACTATACCCTCTGACAAAAATATAGCAAATATATACCAAATTTTTCGTATATACCAAATCAAAAATTTATATACCCATCACTTTGAAAATATACCAAATTTTTCAAATTTGCCATGTTACTGTTACACAGCAAAGACCAACAGTAGAACAGACGGTTCGCAAGTTGGGCAACCTGCCTCTGCAGGCAAAGGAGCGGACTTGAGTGAACTGCAAGCTCACCACTGCATGACACCAGAACAGTGAATCTGGCTCTTGTGCAGTGTGAGTGTCATAGCGGTAAATAAACTGTCATTGCAAGAAATAAATGAATTAATCGGAATGGGATTGCTGACGTCACGTTTTCTATAAAATTTGGTTCTTAGTCCCAATTTCCAGGGGGGTCAAATGCCCGTTTCCCCCTGCGCACGCCCATGGTTTGGACGTACTACTACAGTTCAAATCTGTTTGGTTGAGTTCAGTGTAAAAGCGCGCTATAATAGTCGTTCTCTTCGCATTTATATGTTCAGCAACAATGTTGACGTACAAATAGTAACAGAAATTATAGGAAACCATTCTGAATTGTATGTGTGCGCGAAGGCTTAAATTTAAATTTTGTTTCAAGTCGATCTAGATATATCATGAAATTACTTACGATACTGTTATGAGGGCACCTGTGGCCCCGTCATGTACCCCCGTTCTGGCGTCCCTAAACTCAGGTATAACAAGAAGAAACTGCTTGCTCCATGACGAGTTGGGTCTATATCACACCAACCAGAACCTGTTGTTAACAACCGCATTTCCATCGCTGTCTGAAAGCAAGTAATTAGGCCTAAAAACAACTTCAAACCGAAAACGTATGCTACAATTTCAAATGTGTGCATCTCAGGCGTTTTGAAATATGTCATTTCGGCTCTGTTCGATGTGTGGGCTGTAACGCGTAAGATAAAAAGGTATAGTTGCGGTGTTTCATCTGTATAAGTGAGTGACCAACAAATGTTTGCGAGTTGCATCAAAAGCTTTCATTTTTCTGATGCAACGAGTTGGCTGAACAAAAACCATTGCGTATCTGGAACGCCTTCAGTTTTGAGAACGCTTAGGTCAGTGCCAAATGGTTGACAGACGTGAGAATGTGAGTAAACGTTAACGAATAGGTAATTTTAGCTTGCTGTACGTCGTCACGAATTGAGATTAATTCGGAAGCTGATGTTTATCGTCAGACGTGTAGCTTTGAGATAATCTTCTCGATGACTAGGATAGCAAGTAAACATAGACAGCTCATCTGCTTATTGGCTGAAAGCTTGAGCGACGCAGCAAAAATTATCTTGTTGTTTTCAATTTGGTGGATCAGACGCGCGTTAGGTGGAAAAGATGGAGCATTGTAAAAGACTAATGCTCGGTAATTGCAATGAATAGATCACGAGCAAATTTTGCACTTTTGACAGTTTCTTCAACAGTCATTTTAGACTTACAAGTGGCTTATCATGACCGACTACCACAGTTTTCTGATTTATGATGATCTTCTCCTGCACAACATTCTCTTACCAGTCAACAGATTTTAGCTACAGGTGTTCGCTGTAAACGCAGGTTGCAAAACTCATTCGATATATGCGTCGTGCCAGTGATCAGTACTCCTTTATGGACTTCTTTACGTGAAGCAAGAACAAATTTTTAACTCTACATTAAGAGTTTTCAGTTAGTATCTTGCTGTTAAATACGAAAAGGACAATATCTTTTGATACGACTCCTTATCAGGCGCTGCTGTAGACCAGGGACCGCGACGCAAGCAATGTATGATAGATAAAATTCATTGAAGAACGGCTGTAATTAAGTAACTGGGAATAGTGTTTTAGAAAATGCACTAAACGCGTTTTGAGATCTGACACATGGTAAGGATAAGCGTAAGAAGCAGCTTGTTTGAATTTCGTTAGAACCGACTTTAGGAAAAAGTTTATAGGGGCGTTCTTGATGTGCACATCAAGCTAGTTTACCCTGCGAAACGCACTAAATACTTCCTTAATATCACTGATAGTGGGGTCCGTATATCAAAACAAAGCAAGCTTTAGCAACGCTGCTACTTGCTATCATAATGCGGTCTATGTTCTTGAAATAAATGGACAGTGTTGATTCATTCATTCATTGTGTATGTGATTAAGATTTCCTCTATTCAAAAAATACAAAATTACCGCATTCATTCAGGAGCGTTTTCAAGGCTGTATTCGTAAATACGTCCCTGTAACTTTTAGTGAACAGAACTGATGCGAGCACCACAACTTTTGGTTTTCGACGATCACCTGAGAAATATAGGCGATAAACCAAAAACGATCAAGTCATTGCCATAGGCGTCGGAAGGATTTTTTCCAGGGGAGGGCCAGTAGTGGATATTTCCAGAGGTAGCCGAAAAGATGTTTTTAGGGAGGGGGGCAAAAATAGTGAAATTTTATTTTTCCCTCACGAAACTAGGAAAACAACCTTTTTTTGCTAAAAAAATATTAGGAAATGTCAAATTTCAAAATCCAGGGGGGCCAAGGCCCCTCCTTCCGACGACCATGGTCATTGCTAAGTTCTATGACTTAACCCCTTTAAACATTTTCTGCCTACGCTCGTTCGAGGATCGCTGTAAGACAGCGTTGTCAGACCGCAGACGTCAGTGACACAATTAATGAAAGGTTGCGCTTTCAAAAGTACGTTGTTATTGCCCAGAAACGAACATGATTGCTGAGAATTATCTGCAGAGTGGTNTGTGAGTTGGTCCGGTTTCGGCGCAGATTTTTTACTTACCAGTTCTGTTATGCCCTAGTATCAAGACAAGCTTGCATCATTTGAACAAAAACTGACTTCAACGTCGAAGGCGGTGACAGGTATTTGTTTATCGGACCATAGAAGGCAGAGACAAAAAGCAATCTCTCAGATACCATGACTTGCTTTTTATTAATACAGTTCAAACAAGGTATTCCGAGTGAGATTTTCACATTTTAACCAGCGAGAATAAAACTAAAAGAGTGAAAGTTTAAAGGTATGTGAAGAGAAATTTGTTTTTGTTGTTCTGCATTGCATTTACTTTTCTAAACGCAAGAACTACTAGTCTGCAATGATTGCCAAAGGTTTTGGAAAACATGTTGTTAATGATCAAAACTGCAGAGAACCAAAAGTTGTGAATTTGCCATAGAAAAATATTTACCTTAAAATGATCCACACACGTTTCTGAAAATTAATATGAATTTTTTAAATTTTTGTAGTAATTTTTTTATTTTTAGTTTGATGAAACTGCTGTTCATTGTGTAATGCAACAGAATTGTAAATAGAGGCAAAGATAAATCTGATGTAAATATTTGCAAATGTTTTCACCTAAATTGATTGAAATTCTTTTCGAAACAAAAATCAGCCGTATTATAGGGTTTTAAAGAAAAGTGTGATGCGGCAACACACGTACAAAGAAACAATGGTTGACAATATAAATTATTACGGTCTTTCAGCAGAATTTTTAGCAGACAGATCTCGCTTAACATGGCAGTTTTTTAGCAGGACAGGCTTTTATCTATAGAAGTTTCTTTGTTTAGAAAGGGCGGTGTGTGGTTGTTTTGTATTAACCGAATTGATTTTTTAGCTGAGGGTGTTACAATTTGATGAAATTCAGGAAATGTTTGACCATACAGTTGCACAGAAATTGTAATGAGCTTTGCTGCCGCAAGAAATAAGCATTATATTTTACAGAATTGTTGTAAGAAAGTATAAGTGTCAAAATTAGAGCATGGCTTGTGTAGCAATGCCGTACATGATAACAAGTTTTCTGTGTGGCATCGTTTTTGGAATGTTGAAAGCAAAACTTAAGTCCAGGTATTTCCTAATTTGCTTTATTGCGTTAATATCTGCTGGAATACTGATATTATTTCCACCCTGTTCCAAGTTCAAGAGAAACAAACTTTACGCTAGCGATCAAGATACATTTTTCCGGAAAAGTTGGCGCCCACAGGTATGCACAGTTGTAGACGTTCTGCGTTTTTCCTAGGGGTGGGCTTCAAAACAAGTTTTAGAAAACAAAATGAATAGTATTTTTTAATTTGGCGATTGCGAAATCGTTTTCAGAATGCGTTAAACTAGGACCAAACGTTTGTCTTTGATAAAAGAAATTTCCGTGCCATAATAAAAGAATAAAGAAAGCAGTTTTTGCCAGTGATTTGCCAATTAACGCACTTGTTGCCTTCATAAACTGATCAGTTGGTCGAAAGTAACGTTAGTTCTTTGGCGTATTCGGGTTCCATTTGTTTCAAACACCTAAATGTTCAGTAAGACCAGGGTATTTTTAAGGCGTTTTAGGGATCCAATTCGGGTCCCTAGAATTGAAAATCGGGTCCCTAGAATCGGAGCAAATTATCATCAGGTCCCTAGAATCAGAGAAAATCGTGTCCCTAGAATCAGAGAAATCGGGTCCCTACAGGTCCACTGGGTATCTAACAGTTTCCTTAAAAAAAACCTGAATAAGACTAATGTTTTTAGATAACATGTCTCATTATTAAAGCAGCTTCTTGAAGTTGAGTTGTATAAGCGTTTTTATTTTCCTTACTGTTCCAAAGCAACTATCGTTGTTAGCCTTTACCAGGGATGTAGTGCTAGCAAAAGAGGTGTGGGAACGCACTATAAAAACTAGCCATTTTAAAACAGCTTCAGACTCATTTAAAAACAGTATTTAATGAAGCCATGAAAAGGTGGGAACGCCGTTCCCACACGTTCCCGCCCCACAACACCCCTGGCCTTTACTGCACACTAAGTGCTCATTACAACTAAAACCAATGGCATTATGTTGACCTTATGAAAGCGTGATGAGATTATCCCAAAGCAACATCGATTGCTGTTGCACTTGTTAATGTCATAAAACTGTTTAAGAAATTATTAGCAAATTCTATCCAATGCTACCCTCAATTTCGCTTAAATTGTGGTTTTATGGCTAGTTTATTCATAGCTATCATTGGTCAAAATATAGATGCCAATCTCATGTGAAATAATTCTTGCACCCTTTTAAGTTGTTCACTGAATTTTTCCATTTGGCTTTGCCCACTTGTTTGACTTTTTTAACACCCATGTAGGCCTATGTTAGCTACCACATTGGCTGACAGAAAGAAAATTTAGCAATCAACTCATTTTTACGTCTCAAAAACGTAAACTTCCAATGCTGATCTTCTGAATTTCAACGAAGCAATCCTAGTGACATCTACAGTATAAATCAGAGGAACACCAGGTTTTGCTGTTTCTGATATATATAACTCCATAAACTCTATCATGAGTTGAACTACACTGTTTGATGGAAGAAGCATGTCAGATGTATATTTCCTCTGAAAAATATATTATATTTGCAATTAGTTTGCTTGCATTAGATTTAATTTGATTCGTATAGATATTTGGTTTATCCATTGATTTGGATTCGACGTCTGAACAGCGAGAAATTACCACGGACACTCGTTTCAAGACAGACCTACTTGGCCCACGCATAAACATCTTTGGCTACGAAAGAATGTCTTCGCAGAAATACGTGAAGTGCACGTCATGCATACCCGGCGAGATATTAATACAATCTATGCTCGAAGATTATATAACCTCATGGATTTCCATCTGAAACCTCGATAAATGATCGTGACTGTTGTCATACCTTTATGCTAAAGCCTCCATACAATAGATAGATATAATCTTCTTACTGTTGGGAGACATAGGAAACTGAGCGCAGTGTGAACATGATTCCTTTCACCTCAAATTAGAACAAGATTTGTGGACAAATAAACGCTTTCATGGAATTAAAACGACAGTCTTTTTTCTCAAACACTCTTCCTTTAAGTGGATATGACTAACTTCAAGTATGGTGTGGTTTTGTTGGTTACTTCCTGCCAAGGTGAAAAAGCAGTCAGCAAAACAATTTTAAGTAAGGTTTTGAAATCAAATCAACGAAGCTACAGATGCACTGTAATATATGTGTGGCCGTGGAGGCTTTTACTAAGAAAATTAGAATGCTTTCTCGCAGGATTTTGAGGTTTCAACTTCCTATCTATACCTGCTTAAAGGTACATAAAAATGGAAGAGAACTTCTGTATCAAAAGGAATCAACACATTTCAGCTCCAATTTCTTGCAAAGGCGAACCGATGCCGTTCCAGCAGTTCCCAGACCCAGAACCAGATTTGAAGTTGTGGAAAATGAAGTTGGATTGTATCCAGCGATGCGCAATGAGCCGAGTGATCTTCGCCGTATGTACCACGCCAACAAAAAAATTTACGAACCAGGTAAGTCTTCCCGCAAAACATCGAAACATGTTTTCTGTGGATTCACTGCACGCTTTGTTTCAGCAGTATACTTATTTTCTTTCGAACACATTGTTTATTTGTTAGCTGGCTTTGTCGAGTACACGAATCCATCTAAGCGCAGGAAGATGTTCGAGAGCAACGGTTTATGTTTTGCAAATACAATCACGCGATTATTTTAAACGAACACATTAGGTAGCTTACCGATTGGGTTAAATTCAAATCGTTACAAACTACGTAAATTTAAATTACAGGTAAGTAACCCAAAAACGTGAACAACGGTTGCGCAGAATTAATGCCCCGAAGCACTGATATTTTTAGTGGAGATTTTCAGTCGCAGCAACAACTTTATCGCCGTACGTTGGTGCAGTGGAGGACAGAACATCGTTTAACACAACGAGTTTTTTCACAATTGCATTTTGTGATCTTTGACTGCAGTGTTCATTAGTGCTTCAGAGCAGATAATCGCGCAAAAGTTTGGAAAAAAGTAATTTTTGCAGAATATCACTGACCGTGAAAGTTATACTTTCGGAGGAAACAATTTCATTTCTTAAAACAGTTAACTGCTGGGAGCACCTGTGTTGCGTTTAATCAATGTAATTCACCGCAGTGCCATGCTCTGTAGATGGCTAATGGGTGTGTTCGAAACTAAACATGGAAATTGATTTTTACAAAAATCACACTTCGACCATGCGCAAAATTGGCTCAGCAAGCTGAAATTTACTAGCTTTATATAGAAAAAGTGCTCTTGTTGAAGCTAATTAGGAAGTACATAACGTTTCGACAAAATATACCTTCGGTTTCGAACCACGCAGATAGACAATCTCACTGCCATTCATAAATTATTTATTCCAAGTTTTAGAACTTTTTACAAATTAGTGGAAATGTTGATTTACATGAATTTACAAATTCCAAATAACTTATGTAATAACTAATAACTATTCCAAAAATACAAATTCCAAACACTCACCAAATAACTTATGACAAGAGGTACAAAATGAGTAAAGTCGACATCCAGTTAGAAGAAAACTTGCGAAAAAAAGCATATACTGTACTCCTCACCCGCTTTCTCAGCAATGGGTAAATCTATCGCTACATCAAGCCTTCACTGTAGTGGTTCCAAACATGCACTTCACCTATCGGTTAATATTGTAGTTTTTTCCAGTCTACTTATGTATTTTGTTGGGCCAGAGGTCTAGATTAACCTACCTAGTAGCATAGGGTTTGATACGAACTCCCTTAGACGCACCAAGTCACAGAAGCTACATACGTTTGGAGAAAAGGCTCCATTATGATATTGCCAGGTACTTAGCAGCGGCGTATGGTGACCTTTCTGGTGGGGCGTTAATTAATGGTTCAATAGGCGGCATGAGGTCGTCACTTTACTTGGTGTGCGCTGTTCTTGACGTCACGCTATGACGGTGTATTCACATTTCCAAACTAAACTTTTGGCGGATTTTGTTGACACAACACGTATAATGCCCTACTTGCACTATCGCCATTAGATAGTGTACACTTTATACCTGTGTGTCATGTATTTGCCTCAAACTATCAGCATTCCACTTTAACATAGTGGAGTTAGACCTCTACGACAGCAGAGTAAAACACATTCAACGTGGCGACAGCTCAGCTCAAAAAAATAAAAACTCATCGGCCTCCGTTAAAACCATGCAGTAAAATACACCGAACACTACGACAGCACATCCAAATACGTTGTTGCTGAGATGTTTCAACAACATACGGTGTATTCTGCCAAACAATTACGAAATCCTGCCAAATTACAAATAATATATTGCCAATAATGATGACAAAATTCTGCAACATTTTTTTCATCAATCGATTTACTTTAACAATGGACCTAATTGTGTTACTTAAACTTATTTAGGGTAAATTGAAATTTAAAAGTGGGGGGAGCAGGCCCCCCAGAAATGAAAGTGGGGGGCCTAGGCCAATGCGGTCCACCCGGTTCCGCCACCTATGCATGAGGTGAAATGGTGGTTAATCTACTGATTTATTTATAGTTGCTCTTCCAAATTTTCATTTGCAGCGTAACCATGTGGATCATTTTTCCGTTGCTCAAGACATTTTATATAACGCTGGTGACATACTCCAAACCCCTAAAAGTCCGGCGTGCGTCACTGTTTTTGCAAAGCTTTGCAATGCCGTAACTCGCCAGTCGATTGAACTAGAGCAGTGGTTATCAACCTTTTTTGTATTGGTACACACTTTTAAATTTACTCAAAAGCCTGTACACCCTGCCATGCACCAAAACAGTGGTTCTGAAACTTTCATGAGCTGTGGCCCCTTCTAGATTTAACCGGCGAATACTTAATACAGTTTTTTTAAGGAAAATGTTAGGTACCCAGTATGGACCTATAAGGACCCGATTTTTCTGATTCTAGGGACCCTACTTTTCAATTCTAGGGACCCGAAACGGGTCCCTAAAACGCCCTAAAAAAACAGCTTAACATATCGTGACACCTGAGTTATGCAATATCACAGCAAAGCTACCTAGTGAAGGCCTCTGCTCGTGGTCCCCAGAGAACCGCTCCATGGTCCCCAAGAAGGGCCGAGGATCCCGTTTGAGAAACCCTGCGCTAAAATCTAGCGCTATAAAGTGAAAAAAATTAAAACGATTGCTGTAAATATCGTTAAGCCGATTTCAAATGGTAAACCATGTAATATTTGAAGTGTGTGCTCGTATCTGCCATATCTGAACTGCAACACACGAAGT